>JGI24004J15324_10000092_pt1 | contig 31277 bp, 60 predicted proteins | sample LinPmetageLP32_FD_15324 | JGI IMG/M metagenome (IMG submission 15324)
ATAATCTTATTATAACCTACTTATACTCGTAAAGTCAATACTTTTTTCAAGAAACTTTCTTTTTACTTCTACGAGGTGGTCTTTTTGATATTTGGTGTAGATGCAACTCCCCCTTTTCATCAAAAGAGAATTTCACATAACCCTTTAGAACCAGATAGTCCAGAGTGTTCTTATGAGCCTCTAGTATTGCTTTCTTGAGCTCACCTTGTTTTGAGATATAGCCCCAATGATAACATCCAATCATACAGAGCAATGCAAGTAGCGTATGTGTTAGTACATCAATTTCCATATATTCCTCTCTTTATTCCTGATGAACGACTGTTTCTAATTTCTGTACAGGCATCAGAATATTTCTTCCACCTTCGAAGAATAAATGTTCCAGCTTCCCATCTTTGTTTATCTTTGTCATTGTTCAACCATGTACACATTGATAGTGCTTTAACCATATTTTTAGTATACAACTTTTGACATTGTGTTCCTAAAATATCAATTGCTTCGTTCATATCCATATTAATTATCCATATTTCCAATGTTCTTGATTGCCGTACAACCTATCAACACCATAAGGGCTTTTCTTTCTGAAGGATCGTCACCACTTTTTTCTTTGACCGATTCCAAATATTCATTCGTCATCACATTTACAGACTCTTTCAAAGAGACAGATGGATTAGCTGCACGAAAAGATCGAATCATAGGATAAAAACATCTTTGAACATCTATAAAATATTCTTCGTAAATCGGATCATCTTTAGCATTTTGAGGCACTTCACCAATTGGTAGTATTTCCTCAAGTTCAACTTCTTCCATTTATGCTTCTCCCATCCTATAATATCCATTTGCAGCCACATTCATAGTACCATCACCATTACAATAAGTTTGGTATAGTTCTGTACCTGTAAAGTACTCACAAGCATCGCAATACTCTTTGAAGAATTTTACAGGAACAGTCGTTTTTATGGGCATCTTCCAATCAGTCATATCTTTCGTCAAATAGTCAAACCTTACTCTCAAGTTTGCTTCGTAAACTTCACTAACAATCATAATATTCTCTTTAGTCATACTATTTCTCCTCACCTACTTCAACTACTACTAGATTTTTACCAAAACCCTTTTTCTCCATTACTTCCAACTGTTTCTTAGCTTCGTTATAAGTCTCAATTTCTTCGAATAAACCCCTAAGAATAACACCATTAGTATTTTGAACTGTGTACATCAATTAAACTCCTGTTCCTGTAAACACAACAAAAAACCCATACATTGCAACACAAAACAAAATTGCACCAGCAATATCTAATACTGTATTAAATTTCATATCCATAGTCTCTCTTTCCTTTTTCCTGACTTCATATTCATTATAACAAACATTTAAGCCAATGTCAAGTACTTTCTTGAAGAAAGTTGTCATTTTTGTCATTTTTATCTTCTTTTTCCTGTTTCTGGATCATTTGCTTCTTTTGTGGTCAAAACCTGTAGTCCACCCTTGTTATATGCCTGTCCAATGACGGCATTTCCTGTATATAAGGGGGCTTCTTTTTTAGGGGCAACTCCACCAACATCATTAGAAAGACTCGGATAGTTAGGAGCCTGTCGAGCAGGAGTAAAAGACGAAGCTTTGACTCCCTTCAGAGGTTGAGAACCTTTATATCCTACTTTTTTGAGATATTTTTGGTGAGCATCTAGGGCCGACTGCATCTTAACAGTGACCCTTTTTGCCTTGCGTTTCTTTTGACTCGTAGTCGTGTAATACATGGGAAGTAAATGCATACCACCACTCATTTAGCAGCTGCATAAGCTGAACAACTGGCTGCAAAGAAGTCATAGTCATTATAATACTTATCAGTGGGATTAGACTTCAACACGCCGGCAGGATTCTCAGGATTCTCATCGGGAAGATTATCAATTCTTTCCTGTTTTGCCTTCTGAAACGTATCTTTCTTTTCTTCAAGAAAAAACTTAGTTGTAAGAACATATCTTAGTTTCTCCCGATCAACAGAATCTCCCTCGAAGTTAATTCTACTGTCTGTCTCCATTCCAGCATATTCGAACTCATACAGACTTAAAGCAAACAACATTGAAACACAGTATTCGATCTGAGCTTCATTTGCACCCATATCATATACACCACCATCACCATAGAAAGACAGGCAATATGCAGTAAATTGTTCGATCTTATAGCCTTCAATCTCTTCAATAACATTATCTGTATTTTTAAATTTATAAGAGTCTTTGTATTCTGTTTTCATAATATTTTCCTTTGTTCTCTATTATATTACTATATTAACAGGCATTTGAGGTAATGTCAAGAACTTTCTTGAAAAAAGAATCCTTATAAATCAATAACTTAGAAAAAAGATGAATTTTAGGCCATTTATTACCAAAAAAACGAGATAATCCCCATAAATCAAAAATAAACCACACACAGAGATATCTCTTCCTGTGGAGTGTATTTGTATATGAACCACCTTAGATGTCTCTGTGTGTGCATCCTAGAGGGGAAAATTTTAGAAAACAACCCCAAAAAACTTTGTTCCAGACAAAACAAGGGCCCATGCAGAGAAAGGAAAAAACCCACATAGACCCTTGAAACAGTACTATTTCAGTCTGTTTTTTATCCTAGAACAGCTTATGAATAAGCATAATTCCCATCAGATGATAGGGCTCTCTGTCCTGCAGCAATCACTGACTTGGATGGAGTACCGACACGATAGGATGTACCAGCCTTAGATTTATTGGTATAAATCATAACGCCTTCATTGCGAAGTGTGTCGATCATTGCTCTAGGAGATGACAGGTCAAAGCGTGACCTAAGTGTTTTCCAAGTAACATCTCTACCTTTTGATAATAGATTCAGTACTTTTGCTTTCTTGGTTAGTTTAGCAGCCATAATATTATAGTCTTTCTTACAGTTTCAGTTTTTAACAAATAATCATCATTGATTACATTTACTAGTATAACAAGCCATTGGAGGAATGTCAACCCTTTTTTACAGGTATTTCACTTTTTTTCACATATTTTCTCAAAAGTACCTCTTTTATGTCTTTCCAATACTTATTGGCCCATTCTCCCTCTTTTGTGTTGGAGATGGCAAATTCGACATTTTGGAGCAATTCTTCAATTGACTCTGATGGTTGTAAATCGAAAGTAATAGTAAGCTCCTCATCTACGAGTTCTACATCCCAAAGTGAGTCAGTCATGTGTATTCCTAAAATAGTTTCTCATTTAGTACCCTAACACTATCATACTCTTCTTTCATAGTCAATAGTTTTTCTCTCCAATTTGAAGGATTATCGAGAAATATTTGAGGATGAGAATCATCAGGATTTGCTATCATTATCACTATTTGAGGTATTTCCATACCATAGAGCTCCTCAGCCATCGTTGCATAAGCAGTTCCTTGAAGAAAGTAATTGTCAATCCACTGTTTCTTCTTTCTTCTTCTTGAGGTCTTAAAATCGACTATCGTGGGTCTACCTTCCCATTCACAGAATAGGTCAGCAGTTCCAGCCAGCCCGAGAGTCCTACTGTGAAGAGGAATTTCGATACCATAGATGTTCGTTACAGTGTCAGTCATACTATCACGTAGGGAATAGAACATATTCATCTCTGTTGGATTCTCACGAACAGTGTTCTTTAATCGCTTCTCCAGAGGAAGAGTATATTGTTTTGATATACTGTCTTGAAGATAGGTTTCACAGTGTGCATGAATACGAGTTCCAAGCCGTGCAGCCTTTCCTGATATTCGATTGGCAACTTCCTCTCCAACAGAACGCCTCCATGCGTCAATTCCTGCTTTAGAGAAAGTTCCTAGAAAAGAAGTAACCGAGACATACTCATATCCATTATGATCACGATATACTCGACCACCATCAAAGGTTATCTGCTCTAGTTTTCTTTCTTCAAGTAAGCAATCATGCATAGCCATGTTTCATCTTTCCTATTATATAATTCTTCACTAATTCGCTTCTCACAATGTCCGAGGTTTCGAACTCTATGGAATCGAAGTCATCTAATGATGATACTATATTCATAAAGGAAAGTAAACCCTTTTTTTCAAAATCTTTTTGTAAATCTGTCTGACGAAAATCTCCTGCAAGAAGAAGAGTACTATTTTCTCCAAGTCTCGTCATAATACTGTCGAGCTCGTGAAAAGATAGATTCTGTGCCTCATCTACAAGAACGATACTATTGCTCATGGTTGTTCCTCTTATATACGAGGTTGTCATAAACTCAATCATTCCTTTACCCTTGAGAGAGTTGTATGCGTCATTACGACCGAAGAGCTCTGCACATATGTCAATGTATGGATATTCGTATGACTCTGCCTTTGCAGTTGCAGTGCCCGGCAGAAACCCCATATCTCTTGTGGGAACGGCAGAACGAACAATAATGACCTTCTCTGCACCATTTTCGTTTTCGAGTATATCAGATAGGGCCAGATATAGAGCTATAAATGTTTTCCCAGTTCCAGCAACTCCATGAAGAACAATGTTCTTATCTCCATAGAAACTATCGAAGGCTCTTTGCTGTCTTGAATTTTTTGGAATGACTTCAGTTAATAAAAGTGAGTTTTTTGTTTGCCGTAACTTCCGAAGCTGTCGTTTTTCTCTCTTAGAGAGATTCTTTACAGAAGGAGTATAATCTAATGGTGACCATTGATTTGCGTGTGACGACTTCATATTTGTGCCTTTGTTTGATGGTTAAAAAGACATAATGTACTTTTATATTGCTGCGGCATCTCCTCTTGCTATTCTTCTATTGCGCCATTTTGTAACGGCAGTGCGAGTTTTAGATTCTTTAATAGACTTAGAACCATACTTATTTGCGTGTTCAGATGTTGGATGAGCTTCTGCAATCTTTGACATAGTGTCTTTGAAACCACCATCAATCTTTTTGTTGTAATCGTGTCCAGAGATGAATCTTGCAGAAGTCACCACTGGTTCTATATGAGGATTGGATTCGAGATACTCAGTTCTCTCCTTAATCTTCATAAATTCGTCAAACTCTTTACCTGTTTTGGTATTTTTAAATGAATAAGTGGGCATCTTCTTCTCCTTCACGCCTCTCTTCTACTTCTATCTGTATTTTCTTACAGGCATCAGTTGTTGAGGTTTTAAACAAAGCTGGTATGATTGCATGAATCATGGCCTTGACAGATGCAACTGCCAATAGGTATGATAAGTAAAAAGAGAATCGACCATGATCTTCCCATGACGTATCATTCTCTTCTAAATGTTTTAAGCTATCAGTCATCAATTTGATATCCATTCAATTATTTATAATGCTACATAGTCGTGATATGTGACATTTGGTAGGTCTACCTGTATTATTTCATATCCATCAGGAAAATAAAACTTAAATTTAACCTGTGGATTAGTTTCAAAGACCCATGCAAGGTATCTTGCCCGATTCATAGAGTCATCATAGTTTGCTCTTGTTTCGGGCCCATAGTTCTCTGATGCATCATAGATGTTACCAACTGCCACTGAATGATCTCTTATCATGGAATCGAACCCAATAATATAGATCGTATCGTGACCACCCCTGATAGCTTCTCTTATTGCATTTGTCCCTGCATTACTTCTTGGAAGATTATATGGAGCTCCTTGAGCAATCTTCTCCCACATTTTTCGAGGCTCCCATCGTTCTTCTAAAGGAGGAATGATAATACGCTCCTTGGGAAACTCACTTCTTCTTATCTCATCAAGAATACCATCATCAATGGCAACAAGATAATCTGGATATTCGTAGAATGGAGAAAAGTCACGATAAAGTGCATTGCACCCATAGATGACCATATCTTCATTGTTACGTTTAACTTCACTAAGGTCTAGGTCTTTACGAGATAGACCATTACCAACAATTAATGCTTTCATATTTCACTCAGGCAAACATTTTGGGGAAGGCCTTCTCGACAACTTTCTTTGTGACGTTTTTGTAAGGCATTTTTTTCTCTTTGATGGAAATGATAAGTTTTGCATCATCAATATCTATCATCTCAAGAAGTTGTATAAAAATCTGTTCTCTCTTGAGGGCAGTTAAAGACTTAGAAGATGGATGATCAATAAGATAATCTAATCTTCTGTTCTCTCTTATCAATGCTCCTTGAATATCGGATGCCTTATGGGCAAACTTAACAAGGTCATCTGGTGGAGGGCCTGCGGGCAATCTCCAAACAACTCTTGGATCATAACAGTATCCAAGTACTTTTTTAAGTGTAGGGCTACTATAGTATTGAAGGCACTTGACTCTTTCAGCTACCTTGTCATAACTATTTGTCTGTTTAAGTATTTCAGAAATACTAATCTGCATAATCTTTAATCCTCTGTTTCTTTCAAATGTGATGCTAAGTTATCTACGAGTTTGTCTAAGGGATGAGCCTCATCAATGCATCTGTAAGCAATACACTGTACGACTGATAACATAACATTAATATTATTTTCAAGCCACTCTTCATCTTCTTCAGTTAGTTTCTTGTCTAAATCATAATGTCTTATATTATATATAAACTTTCTACTCATGCTTTCTACGATTGCATTTGCAGCCATAATTTTACGATTGCGTTCTCTTTTAAGCAATAACTCTTCAGAGTTCTCAATCTTTTTTTGTTTGGGAAATGAAATGATGTTATTGCTCATCTCACTATTTATCTCAGTAGTATTGTCTATTGCGCTCACTTTTTTTCAATCTTTTTTTGTTTGTACGATTATGTCCTAGAGGGAGAAGTTTCTCTTCCTCCCAGAAGTACTCTATAAGTTCCTTAACAGCCTTGTACAGAGCCTTTAGGTCACTTGTGTTATCAATACGATACCCAAATTTAAACTTTCTTGTGTCATAGTCAAAGTCCCAGTGTCTCTTTAAAAACCAATCATGTTGTGTCCATTCCCATTCGGAAGGATGTACTTCTTTCTTCTTTGGTTTCACAGGATTATCTTCATCTATAAGATTCATAAACCATTCGGGCTCATTCTCTCTTGTGACCCAAAGTAATCTACCCTTGTTCTTCAGTATCCAATCCATCTCATTCTTGAAACGAACATCAGCAATGACAATATTCTTTGATATGTCTAAACGACTTTCAAGAGAGTCTACCCAGAAGTTAGAGTTAAACGTGTCTCGAAAACATTCTGTTCCTATCTTCTGAAGAACTTCTCTTGGAGAATACTTACCTTGTTTCTTCTCTCTAAAGTTACGACTCTTCTCTGTGTCTCCTTCAAGAAGAGCTCTATCCCATCCAAACAGAGTACTTGTAATATCTTTGATAGGAGAAGCAAAAGAATGTTTATCAAAACCATATTTGCTTACGAAATAATCCGCAACAGTGCCTTTACCTGACCCTGCTAATCCTACAAGTCCAACAATCATAGAAGCATCCATACCAATTTATTGATAACAGGGTATGTCATCACAGTAAAGGCTGTTATTATTAAAAACCAAAATAGATAATCTTTTAGTTTTTCTTTTTGTTCTTTTTCCATATACTCAATCTCCAGACCATAAATACATTTGGTTATATAACTATTATGGTGCAAATGATGAACAAAGTCAATGTCTTTTTACTAACTATTTTTCTTTCTTCCTGTAGCCTTCTTCCAGACCCTTTTGATAATATAGAATATATGCACCTTGTACATCTCAATATACTGGCTGCAGAGACTAAAGATTGTCAAGTCTCTGAAATGAAATACTACTCACAGTTTCTTCAACGATATAGCGAGGGAACATTGAATACCAATACAGCAAAGATATATGGAGAGATCAACACACTGGTCGAAGAGCTTCATGCAAGAGAAAATCCAAGTCCTATGTATTGTATCTTGAAGAAAGAATCAATCGTGGAAGTGACAGATGATGCGATAGAAACATTTGGCGGAAGGTTTAAATAAATGAGTAGTAGTGCATTAGACGATAAAGAACTTGACAAAATCAAAGTTGAGTATCTACACAAAATAAACACTTACAAAGAGTTCCTTAAAGACAAACGAATCAATAAGGATGAATATGATGAGCTTATTGGTGATCTTCTACAGTTGGATAACATCAAAGATTCAATAAGGACAGAAGATTTAAAAATTAAAGCAGAGGCTGTTGTCAAATCACTTCTCTCAATTGCATCTGCTATCTAGGTATTCTATCCCAAACCCATTTACGAGTGTCTATGTGTCCTTGAACGTACTTCTCAAAGAAACGTGCGTACCTTTCGGTGCAGACATCTGAATAAACATTCCAAGAGGTTCGTAAAGATGAGTAAGTTGGATACACCTGCTGTGAAATAGAGTCATAGTCTGACTGTCCAAAACGAAATATCTTTTTACCATGCAATACGGCCTCAAGACCGACACCACTATTGACAGTATAGACCGCTGAGCACTCCTTAACGAGTTGATGAATACTCACGTTATCAGCCCAGATAATTGGGTTTGTACCTAGTCCTTTTTTCTGTGCAGTTTCTACAATCTTTCTTAGAGGAGCCATTGAGCCAGGATTTACAGGATGTCCTTTAACCACCAGAGGTATGCCCCAATGACTAGTAAACCCTATAAGTGCAGAAAGACATTTTTCAACACTATAGTTACTATGGTATTTGATTGTTTCATCATGGGGAAGTTGACAAGGAAATAAGACAAAGTTTTTAGGTAAATGCAAAGTCTTATCTATTTTTGGTTGCTCAAACTTACTGACGTTCTTATCCACACACTCTTTTATGTAGTCTTGGTATATGTTTGTCTCTGGTGCTTTACCATCATACTTGATTTGTCTCATCTTTCCACCGCCCCAACCGAGCTGATCAATTGAAAAGAGCCATGGGAAAACAGTCTGCATATAGAAGTTGACTTTTGCAGCTGTTTCTACATTAAGAATAAAACTCTTTGCTTCTTTATGGGGAATATAGGTAAGTTCTGCATCAAAATCTTCTACGAGTTTCGGAGTCATCTGCCAGAGAGGAAGTTCAACAACTTTTACATTATCCTTCCTGAGCTTATGGTATGCTACTCTTTCTTCAACAAAGTTTTTCCAGTGTTCTCGTATAGGGACAATCGCACCCCTTTGAGTAGGAACAGGGCCCTTCTTGAACATCACATCTAAACGTGGTTTTAATATGAGAACATTCATTAGAAAATACTCGTATCTAGTAACAGTGTTGTCAATTCATTCTTCTTACTAACATATATAGTGTTCTCGTATTTACGTGGGCCTTTACCTGTCCATATAGTAGAACCTTCTACGAACTCCCAGTCCATAAACATCTTTTTGTGATCTCTAAATTCATTTAAGTCCATGATTTTTATGTCCTTTTCGTTCTCTACAAAATGATTGTATAGTTGCCATAGTGCAATCTGATCAACAAACCAATCCATATTACTTCGAAGAAGTGTCTGAGAAAGTGACTCTGCAAATGCCATACCTTTCACAGACGCATAGAAAGCACCAGCTGCAACACTTGTTTGTAGTCCCATGTTTGGTAAAGGTTCTCGAAGAAAGATACCAATGTCTGCGTTCTCAAAGGTATCGAAGTCTATATGTTTCATCAAGAAACAATCAATGTCTACGACTAGCATTTTTTTAAACTGATACAGGAAGGTCGGTAACATAATAAAACGATTGCAAGCATAGTAAGCTTTTGGGTCTTTTATCAGTAAGTTTTGCTTGTTGATTTCTCCAGAAATCGTGACAGAGATATTTGGATTGAGTTTCTTTGCCTTCTCTTTAAACATAACAGTATCAGTCCAGATTTCATCTCTCGGATTGATAATGTGTAGATGCAAAGAGTTGTTTGAAAGACAACAACTTGCAATTAAAGCAGGGGCATGATCGTAAAAATATTTCTCGTCACATGACGCAAATATAACGTCTTTAGGAGATGATGGCACATCTCCAATTAAATCTATTTCCATTTCTTATTCACCTTGGGTTACATCAAAACCATTGTTTGCACGATAATCTTTTTGAGTGAGCTTATGATAGTCTATCCATTCTTCGGGAACATAGTCCTCGACCTTCATACCCTCACTTAATGCTTCGATATGATACTTGACATATGTATCGACAACATCTTTTCTTCTATGTTCACGAACAGGCCCATCATACCAATGAGACTTTCCTTGTCTTTCTAGTCTTGGAAAAGCATATCGAAAATGGGGCTGTGTACTCATATCTGTATAGTGAATAATCTTGATCTCATCCAGAGGGTCATTCTCACCATCATAGTTATTCCATCTGCGATCAAAGTCCTGACAGAGATGAGGCTTGTTTGGAAAAAGGTTGCATAACCTTAAATGACTCTCAGGAATGACTTTCATGCGTCTGAGAGGTATCATATGACGTTCTGCACGTTTACAGTTCCATTTGGCAACACAGAATCTCCAACCACCTTTGGATTGTAATATTGAGCTGTCTTTCCACGGCTCATTCCATAGTTCTGCCAAATCACCCAACACAATCATGTCAGAGTCCATATAGATTGCTTGACCTTTGAACTTACAGTATTCGGGTATTGCCCAACGAAACCCACTAAAGGGAGTTGACCACTGAGTACTATTCCATCCACCCCAGAANTTATCAGGTTTGGAATCAATCTTCATCCATACTATATCTATAGGAAGTGAAGAATGTTTTCGAGCAGTGTATTCGAGAACCATTTGACTTTCTGCATCTTCACCATTCGGGGAGCATCCGACAAAAAGTTTTATTCGATCATCAGTCTGTTTTGTATCCATATTCATCTTCCACGCAAACATTATTTAAAAGTTTCAAGTCATCTCTATTTAACTGAGGATTACTTATTTTCACTTCCTCAAGGAAAGTGTACTCACGTATCACAGATTCATCCAAGATAGCACGATTGGATTCACATTTTAGTATATTATCATATTTAGTCTTCACCACGTAGAGGTCATCTACCATTGAGTTACTATCGAATGTAACCACAGTTGAGAGAAGCACCGCTCCTCCCATTTCAAATAGTCCGTTAAACATTTTGTCCCTTTGCTTCACAAGTCATTACAAATTTTAAATTGCTTGTATCTTGTAGTATATATGAAAGTTGTGTAGTATCTTGAAAACGAGTAATTGCAGCCTCGCAATCTTGTAGTGTTTGGTAATCATCTTTTATCTGCATATTAATTTCAGATTGGCCGACACTGGCAATGATGTTTGTGACGAGTACAAACATCCCTGTAGTATACTTCGGCATAAAAGTATTAATTAATAGTGTTTCTAGCATTAATGGTTCTTTCTTTTTTATTCCTCTATTGTGAGAGAAGGTTCATCTATTGATAAGTAAACAAATCCTGATTTCACCTTTACTTCATAATAGGCATCTTCTAAGGTCTTGTTCTGAAAGTAAGCCGACTTACCTTTAAGGTATTCGATTGCTTTCTCACCAAGAGGATTTCCATCCTGAGTGCTTGTCGAGATAGGTAAAACATTTACGGATTCGACACCTTTGATTACACCATATACCTTTTGTCCGATACCATCGAGGTAAGATATTTTAGGGTTTGTTAGTATTACGTCTGTAGCTTTTATTAGAGCTTTCACTTTTCCAATTTTTTTTGTCATGTTATATTCCTTATTATAGTATATATTAAATATTAAAGTCAATAGTTTTTTACAACCTGTCGATTGTAATTTTATATTTTTTTCCATTATAGTCTGTAAGAGTAATTGTTTTCTTGTAACTATTCAAACAGCCCCTTTCATCCAAATCCAATTGTAATTTTATTGGATCAATGTTTTGTTTTTCACATTCGAGTAGTGTAGGAAACATATGTATACCACCTCCACTACCAAATTTAAACACGTTTAAAATTTTGTCTGCAATTGCATCACAATAAGTCATTATATTTTCCTTCCTTCTTCAAAGCCAAAAGCGGCAACTGTGTAATAAACACTATTTAATCTCATTAGATCATCCATCATAGTAGAACGTAAACCATAAAGTTGACCATCTTTTTCGTGTAAAGGAGCAAGTAATTCAACATTGTCATTACCATCCTGTTCACCATTCTGTGACCACCCATCATGTATATTCTGAGTCCACCGATATGCATACTCCAACTGTTCATTAACAGTCTNGGCTGCATCAACATAAACATATGCAACCTTTGTTTCTCCACCATCTCTTGATGAGTGATACACTGTAATTCTGTTAACTTCAGTAGTCATAATATTTCCTTTCTTTTCCAATCTATATTACTATATTAACAGGCAACAAGGGCAAAGTCAAGAAAAAAGATTCCTTTGTTTTCAATGACTTAGACCGCTCATTTTGTAAGCCACTGAAATATAACGATTCTTTTTTTATTTTTTTATTTTTTTGTTAAGCCATTGAAATATAACGATTCTTTTTTTGCACTTTATTGAAGAAAGTTCTTGACATTGCCCGAATCGTGTGGTAATATAGTAATATAATCGAGAGGAAAATATTATGAAATACGGATCAAAAGAATATGTCAAAATCAGTAGTGTGATTGAGGCTCAATTAGACACTAAGAATATTGCCCCTTCATATGTAAACAGATTGACTGATAAGTATATTGATTATGCAGATAAGATTGCTAATCAAAATAGTGTAGGTCGTAAGGTTGTAAATGGGCAATTTGGAGGTAGGGACTCCCAAACACAAAAAGTATATCGTGCAGAAATGGCAGCTTCTAGTGGTTTGTATGAAATCCCTTGTAAAAAGGCAAGAAACAAAATCTCTCAGAATATAGAGTATATGGATTGGAAAGAGGCTGAAAGATTTTTCAAGAAAGTTAAAAACTCAGCTACATACCAGAAACTTTGTGAGAAAAATATAAAGTCTCAGTATACTTCTCAGAAGTTTTATATTTGCACAAATCCTACATTGGAAAAAATGCAGTCTACCAAAAATGCTGGACTAGCAACTTATGGTGGAGTAATGAAACTCAATATTCTTTCTGGAACTAATAGACCGACTATCCTACATGAGTTTGCTCACCTTTGTGGAAACATGAACCACGATTGGAGCTTTAGAGCTGACTATCTTAAACTTTGTTCTATGTTTATCGGTAAGGAGTTTGCAAAGTTAACTAAAAAAGAATACATGAAAAGAAAACTCAAAACTACCTTTTTTCAGAAAACAGCAAAAACTCCCGAACAGTGGGTCATCTCATATCAAAAGATGAGTATGTTGAGAAAGGCAAAGAAAAGTTAAGGAGTAAATCGAGTTACAAATTTTGCTATATGATTTACAAATGGAAGTAGTGTGGCAGCCATGAATAGGTTTGCCCCACTATGTATTATTGCAATTCTTAACGTATCCCCTCTAGGTATCCCCTCACTCACAAGAAACCCTGCTAACCATATTGTTCCTGTTGTACCCAAGTTTGCACCTAGAACACAAGCAACTGCAGCTGGTAAAGGAACTGCCCCACTTGCAACCAATGCTATGATTGCCGTTGTACTTAAACTTGAACTCTGCCACAATAGGGTCATTATAATACCGCCAAAAAACATATAGAGAGGATTACCAATGAACCATGTTAAGTGTTCTAGGTTTCCCATTGACTTCATACCGCCAGAGAACATTTTTANTCCAATGTAAAAGACTACAAGTCCAATTAAGGTTACTATTATCGGTGAGTTCATTTCCATATTCTTTACCTTCTTAATTAAGTCAGTAGTCATAATTACATTTCCTAGAAATTAACCCCGACTTTCTAAAGCCGGGGTTTGTAAAGTCTATTCTTTTACAGATTTAAGAGTTGCAAAGGCTTGTGCTAAATTTAATGTTGCTTGTGACAAGTGCATTGCATCAGCAGGATTGATGGCTTCCGTAGATTTTTTCGCTAAGGTTTCAATTTTACTTTTTAGTTCTATCATGGGTTCTAACTCCAATCGGTGCGCCCTGTCTCCCCCAGGCCGCTAAGGGGTACTTAATTACTTATAAGGAAAAATCTCCATGTAACAAAAATTTAACAATTAATTTTTATACGAGAGCTCTTTGTCCAAAATGAAAATCCCAATACTCAATCATCTCATCAAGCATTGTCTCGAAAGTATATTTGGGCTCCCACTTCAATATGTCTCTGGTGCGGAACGAATCTCCACAGAGGTATTTGAGCTCCTCTGGTCGAATAAACTTGGGGTTTTGTACAACATAATCTTTATAGTCCATGTCCAATCTACCAAACACATATTCGCACATTTGACGAACTGTGTTACTTTGACCTGTTGCAACAATCCAATCATTAGCATCATGGTGATTCACAATCTTATGCATTGCTCGAACATAATCGTATGAGTGTCCCCAGTCACGGCTACTATCCATATTCCCCAACTCAAGTTTCTCTTTGATACCCCTTTGTATCTGCACAGCTGTCTTAACAACCTTATTCGTTACAAAGTTTGTTCCTCGTCTTGGACTTTCGTGATTGAAGAGAATACCATTACAAGCGTGCATCTTATATGCATTACGATAGTGTATTGTGAGATTGTACCCCATAACCTTTGCACATCCATAAGGACTCACTGGATGCATTGGAGTTTGTAGATTCTGATATCCATCTTTATCAACGCAATTACCAAACATCTCTGAAGATGATGCCTGATAGAACTTTACATTTGGAACAACTGTTCGAGCAGTTTCCAACATATTCAATACACCAAGTGCATTTGTCTTAATGGTAAATGCTGGAACATCAAAACTAATACGAACATGACTCATGGCTGCAAGATTGTAAATGATATCAGGTTTCACTTCTTCCATCACTCTATACAATGAGTGTTCATCAAGAAGGTCTGCGTAGAAAACTTTCTTCAAGTCGGAGTAGAATGGTTCAATTCTTGTGCTTTGATCTTCTGCAACACTGTGCCTTCTTACGAGCCCATAGACATCGTAACCCTCTTCGATAAGATACTCGGATAAGTATGACCCATCTTGCCCAGATATACCACTAATTAAAACTTTTTCACCCATTAAAAATCACCTTTTTACTTAAATCACTATAGTTTTTCCATCCCCCTGTATCGTCATTGATAGGAGGTATTTCATCCATTAACAGAATACCACGAGCTGCATCTTCTGGAGTCATATAATAATGCCACCCCAAGTATTCAAAGTCGTCATCCATGTAGGGACTATTCAAGTCTCTGCCATCGTATCTTATCTTCCTCAGATATTCTGCTTCTCTTTTTGAATTGGTGAGTATCATACCACCCTTCCCAATAGGAACTCTTTTCTTGATTTGAAAAGATAGACAGTGCATACCACCACGATACATTCCCTCTGTCCATCTTGTCGCTCCATCAACAATACCAAGAGGGTCTAACTTATATGTTCCACTCCATTCAATATCTGCAAACTCGTACTTGAACCCTGCATGAGTAATCTGCATCGGCACAGAGACATAGGTATTTTTCGGTATTGTAATTGTTGGTAATGTAGGATTATTGTGTATCCATGCCATGTCTGCATACTTGGGGCCCAAATTGGCGTGCCTATCCCACCACTCATCTACTCTTGTCCAATCGTGTTTATCGTTTGAACTCTCTACTCCAAGATTCTTGACAAACTGCCAATCGAGAAGGTCTTTCTTGGATGTCTGTAAAGCAAGAAACAATGCATGAGAACAACAATCAACAGATACGGCATACTTCGATCCAGCAAACTCTGCAACTTTGTTTTCAAACAACTTTACAACATCTCTTGGATCATCCCATACATACCCTGCTTCTTTGAGCATACCAAATTCGGGTCGTTGAAACTTCTTGGGAAGTTGACCTACGGGCCAAACTTTATACTCACTCATGTGGTTTGTCACTCTCTAGCACAAATCTATAACCATGCACCTGTATATATGGGTTGTGTTTACCAGCTGGATTGTATGTTGCACGTATTGTCTTTGCCAGTGATTCTTTCGTGAGAGAAAACTCTTCCATATATGTTAAGTATTTTGTAATGTTAATCATATCATCAATCTCTGAGATATAATGTGGATGTCCTGTAAACTTAATTCCTGCAACTTTATGTTTATGTTCACGTTCAAAGAGTTTTCTAGGGTCATGGTATATGTCATTTGTAACTTCTTTAAACAGCTCAAGAAGATTTGCTTCAGAGACTCTTAAAAGATGTTGTACATCAAACTTATTTGGTTGAAAGTCAATGTCCCATTCACGCAATCCAACAATCGGCCCATCATCAATCAATGCGTTCATAAGATGAGCAGTGACTCCAAAGGTCGAATCTTGATTGTATAGAGCATGATTGATTGCACCAGAACCCCTGTATCTTGGTGGAGCTGGATGAAAGTTAATCGCACCATGTTTTACCAATGATAACTGTTTCTCTGAAAGAATAGATGGATATCGAAAAGCAAAGAGGTAATCCCATTCATTATCGGGTAACTCTGCCTTTCCTCTTTCACTTCCTTCTATTTTGGTGACATTCCAATTGGTGAAACTTTCTAAGTGTTTTGTAGCTGCTCGTGATACTAAACAGTTCTCACGGCATAATAATAATACGTTCATGTACTTACCACCCAACCATTCTCTATATTCAAGTTACTCATTGCCGATTCAAAATAGTCCATCACTTCCCAATCTATATTATTTATTCCCCCTGCAAACTCATCTTTTCCTCTTACTATCTTGAAGAAAGAGTCCTCATTTAGAAATGCAGCTGCAAGAGTGAAGGTTGTGAAACCACTAATCACCACGTTTTCTTTTCCATGTGCAATTGTTAAAAAGTCTTTGGAAGGATCATTAGGGTCGTTGCCCGTAAAATTCTCTGGGGCAATCTTTTTCATAAAGGACTCGTCATCCCCTATGATATACTTTTTCATTTCACCAGAAAAGTGAATCTTCCACATTGCAACGTATTCTTCAAGTTCAAGAGTTTGTCGGTCTTTTGTTCGTGTGTGCATAATCAAAGATTTGTTTATATTTTTATACATCTTTTCTTGATGAGGAAGTTTATATCCATAACCTCTACTCAAAGGAGCAAAGATTGGAAAGCTTCGAATCAATCTGTCTCTGTTCTTTATCATATGCTCAGCAGTCTGCATATCAAAGAAGTTTGTCTTTCCTGTACCGATAGTATTTGAAATGGTAGGAAGTGTATTTGAATGAAATACTCTTGCAAGGTAATTGACATCGACAAGGTGATTGCCTTGCTGTTCCTTGTTGTACATCCAATTAGGATAGTTTCCCCAATTAAGAACTATTTCCGATATCTTTTTATTCTCGTATGTCCAATTGGTTGAGTATGCAGCCAAAAACTGCATAATCTGCGTACCAATTCCACCTCTTACATTATATTGCATTTAGTCTCCAATGAACTTTTTATCTTTCTTTTGACCCTTATAGGGGCCTGTCTTGTATTCCATCACGTATGTATCATCTTCGAGTATCTCGTAGTTGTGTCCCCCATCAAAGGTGAAGGAAACATCACCTGATGACAGTATGACCTCTTCGAGAACTGTATCATCTGTATCATAAAAGATTGCCTTAACCTTTCCCGATACAACGAACCAAGACTCCTGTGCAATACTACAAGATAGAGCTTTCATCTTCCATATATGTCTATGAGGTTTAAATGTTCTACCTTTTTGCATATGCAAAGCAGAACACTGTATGAACTGATCGGGGTCTACAAGATCAATACGTTCTTGAGATTTTGCGTGTGTTCCTATGTTTGAGTATGTCTCTTTGTACCATACTTGATGTAAAAGTCTTTTGGGGTTTATCTTGGAGTATAATCTAATTTCATTCATCATTTATCAACTTAAAAGGATTGTTAACACGTATTGACCCATGCACAGCATCTCTTAGAACTTCTTTGTCTGTATGTCCTCTTCTATGAAATCCAAACACGTTTGCAATCACAAGAGTATTTGCAGGCACAGTAAAAGTTTTTGGAGTCACCCCCATACTTTTCATTTCTTCTTCAGACACTCGGAAGCTTCCTTCTCTGTGTCCGTCACCTCTCCATGACTCATAGTTTCCAAGTGTAGCAGAGATGGATTGTTTGTAATGCCAATCAAGAACTTCACTGGTCAATCGTGGAGAAAGAACTCCATATTCAAAAGCACCACTTGCTTGAACTTCTCTCGGAAACCACCAATACTTAATGGCTGGAAAAAAGACATCACTATGAAAGGTTTTTTGTATGTCATTATCATTCGGTTCATTCACTACTCTCTGAACAAATAGATTTTTGTCATGTAGTTGTATTGCCTGAGGGTCTTTCTCACGCCCGATTACTTTAAGAACGACATTTGCAATGTTACCAGAGATACCTCTGAGGTATGGAAACTCTTTTCCTGTAAACTCTGAGATGATATTTGTTCCCGATACTTTATGAACGGGGCCCTTTGGAAAACTTCTAATCTCTCTTTTAAGAGCTTTGATACAGTCCTTTGGTACAAAGTTCTCTATGGTTGCAACACCATGTTCACTTAACTGATAAGAGGTAGTAGAGATTGCTTTCTTCGTGTTCTCCTGATGAATATACCATGCGAAGATGACACGTAGGACATGAAGTCCTCTTTGATTCCATAGAGTATTTGATAAAACTTTATTGGTATCACGAAAGAATTGTTTCTCGCCACTTGAGGCACTTGCAATTGAAACTTCTGTAGGTACAGTACTTGAATACTTACAGACAATCTGTACAATACCCCCAAATGCTCTTGCGTAGTTTTGTTGTCTTGAGACTTCTATATCATAGATTCTGTCTCGTTCTTTTTCTGTTAGGAAGTTATTTCTGTCAAGGAATCTTGTGAAGAGACAGTTATCTTCTGCAGCTTTTATTAAGAGGAACTCATCCCAGTCTTTAGCATTGTCTAGGGCTATTAAATCCCTTGCAGTAAAATTACTTTTGTTCGCAGACCCCTGATCGAGTTTTTCTTGATTCGATAATATGTTTGGGCTTTCTGTGATATTTTCCACTGATGTTGTCATTGTAAAATTCATCTTCCTCTAAAACATTATGAAGAAACTGTTGTTTAACTTCTTCATAATTACAGTCACCCCTTGTTGTATGTAGAGAAATGATCTCTCTTCTGAAATATTTCTTTCCATGCTCTTTTATATCAGCTTTCAATCGTTCACTTGACCCATAGTACTTCTGCCAGTCACTTGAACTTCGTTGCCTTCTCTTCTTACCTTTGACTTTTCGTATACTATAAAAGTATTTACGCCCGATATACTTACGATTGTCTAATTCATTAGTTATAATATACACGAAACCTTCGAATTTGTCAATGTCTTTTTCAGTAAAAATTTCACCACGAAATATCCAGTCAGTATGTTGCATTTTTTAAAAACCATTTTCTAAAAACTTTTCTATTCTTATACGCTGAGCTTCTATATCTTCGGTCTGGTCGTCAATCTTCTTCTGTTGAAACTTCATCTTATCAGATTGATGTTTAATCTCGTCATTCTGAGTCGTCACACTATCAATCGTGTTCGTCTTGCTCCTCTTCGATTTCTTCATCGCCCTCTCCTAGCTCTTCTTCCTCAAATTCGTATCCACAGAATGAGCAATAACTAAAGAGTTCCTTAGACCGCCAACTGATCGTAAATTCAGTTGTGCAGTCTGGACAAATTAAAGTTTCTGTTTTCTTTTTATCACTCATGCTTCTCCCCAAATCTCCTGCCAGTTTCCTGTTAATGCACCCTTCGCATAATCGGTTGATCTATTCTCAAAGAAGTTCGTGTGTATTGGTGCATTGATTAGTGTTTCTACCCATGGCAAAGGATTTCTTTTTACTTTGAAAATACCCTTCATACCCATACTTATAAGTCTACGATCAGCAATATATCTTATGTATTGTTTCACTTCATCTCCACGTAGTCCCTTGATACTTCCCATCTGGAATGACAGGTCAATGAACTTATCTTCAAGCTCAACCATCTTCTCACAAATACTATATATCTGTCCTTTAGTTTCATCATTCCACAAACCTCTATCTTCTTCAACTAACTTTCTGAAGATGCGTATCATGGCCTCAGTATGCATTGTCTCATCTACGATAGACCACGTAATGATCTGACCCATACCCTTCATCTTACCATGACGAGGAAAGTTCAACAACATAATGAAAGAACTGAACAATGCAAGTCCCTCTGTAAATGCAGAGATGGCTGCAATCTTAATAGGTAGAGAGACACCATTATTCACTTTCTGCATGAAGTATTCGTGTTTCTCTCTCATTGCCTCGTACTCATTAAACTCATTGTAAGTACTCTCAGGCATACCAAGAGTTTCAATCAAGTGAGAATAAGCTGCAACGTGTAATGCTTCTCTTGCAACAAAACTGCACAACATCATTCTTATCTCAGGTTGTGGAAAGTTTGGAAGATAGTTATCAACATAACCCCCTGCAACATCAAGGTCACTCTGCGTAAAGAAACGAAAGATTTGTGTAAGAAAGTATTTCTCTTCAATAGAGAGCTTACTTTTCCAGTCTTTAATATCCTCAGCCATTGGTACTTCGGTATGCAACCAATGAGATTGCTCATGTTCTAACCATATATCATAGAACTCAGGATATTGAAATGGTTTGAAGTAATCTCTTGTATCTGTTATCTTAACTTTAGTCATATGTTTCCTTATCCTTCGCAGGCTAAACAATCGTCACCATCTGCAACAGCAGTCATGTCTAGTTCCTGTATGATTTTTCTTTCTATTTTATTTGATATCTTATCGGCTTTACCGACTTTATCAGATCGACAGTAGTATAGTGTTTTTAACCCAGATTTCCATGCAAGAAAGTGAACAGCATGAAGGTACTTGATATTAGATGTGGGTCTAAAGAACAGATTGAGAGACTGTGCTTGGTCAATAAACTTCTGGCGATCAGCTGCATTTTCTATTACCCATCTTTGATCTATTTCCATCGCTGTTTTAAAAACATCTTTTTGATGATCATCAATAAACGATAAGTGCTGACACGATCCGTCATTAGATATGATTGATGACCATATATCTTCATAATGTAATTTAGGGTTCTCTTCGCACTTCTCTTTAATCAGTTTGTCAAGGTATTTATTTTTTGCAAAATGACTCCCTGATAGTGTGTCTTGTCGATATGCATTTGCACGAAAAGGTTCGATACTTGGAGAAGTATTCCCCATGATAATACTACTTGACGCATTAGGAGCAATTGCAGTCGTATGACTAAATCTTCTTCCTGTACCTACGGCATCAGGAGCTTCTCCTCTTTCAGAACCCAGCTCAATGTTTGCTTTGTACAACCTGTTTGAAATGTGTCTAAACACTTTTGTATTCAGAGACTTTGCCATTACACCTTCAAATGGAATCTGTTTACTTTGTAGATATGCATGAAATCCTAATGCACCAACTCCAATTGACCTCTCCCTCATTGCAGAGTATTTTGCACGTTTTACATGATCAGGTGCTTTGTTGATGAATACCTGTAGCACATTGTCCAACATCTCAGCAACATCTCTTATAAATCTTCCGTTTCTTGACCACTCGTCAAAGTACTCAATGTTAAGAGAGGACAAACAACACACAGCTGTTCTGTCTGCATTTGTAGGAAGAATAATCTCAGAACACAGATTACTCTGATGAATCTTCAGTCCCTTGTCTTTAAGAAACTGTGGTAGGTGTTCATTACTTGTATCAATGAAATGCATATAGGGTTCACCTGTTTGCATACGCATCTCAAGTATACGTTGCCAAAGTTCTTTTGCTGGAACTGCATCTAACACTTGACCACTAAAAGGGTCTTTGAGCTCCCATGTATCATCAAAGTTTGGATCACGCATACAGTTCTCAATAATCTGCATGAAGTCATTTGTAATGTTGATACCATGATGCATATTCAAACATCTAAGATTCTGATCTCCTGTTGGTTTCCGCATTTCCAAAAAAGGAATGATGTCGGGATGAGAGATGTCGAGATAGGCTGCATATGAACCTCTTCGTGTCTTGCCTTGTCGATAAGCCAAAGATGAGGCGTCATAAAGTTTGAGGTGAGGTAGAACGCCAGTAGACTTATCCCCAGCACTCCGAATACCAAAGCCAATACCGACACCACCCCCAAGCATAGATAACCAATTAGTTTCAGAAAGAGTATCCACAAGTCCTTCAGCAGTATCATCAATATAATTAAGATAACAAGAAATAGGAAGACCTTTAGAAGATTTTCCATAAGAGAGGATTGGTGTAGAATAAGATAACCAATGTTTTGAGGAATAGTCGTAAAGTCTTTGGGCATGATTTTCATCCGTTGCAAAGGTCTTAGACACAAATGCAAATCTTTCTTGAGGAGAGATTTCTTCATCTCTCATATAAGATTCTTTGAGCCGTGTGATGCCTGCTTCACTCAATAGCAGATCACGATTTGGTTCAATTTTAATACCCTGATATTCCAACTACTTCTCTCCTACATATGTAAAAATGAGTGGAAAAATTGTACCTATTTGACTTGCACATTGTCTTGCCACTTCCATGTGTTCCTTCTGTGTTCCATTACCTGTTCTTAATTCAATATAGTGAATCCAACTTCTTAGACTTCCCTTCATGTATAATCTACTGACAGTCAATCCTTCGGGAAGGACAGCCCTTGCTTGTTCCTTTGCAATACCATTCTTTATAGCCCAATCGTACATTTCTCGAGCAAGGTCAATAACCTCATCCTGTCTTGTCACCCATTGTTCTTGTATCCATTTTTGTTCTATCGTCAATGGTATTGAGCTTTGACGATTCTTTTTGTCTTGTAGTCGTGCCTCTTTATAATCAAATGCAAGTTCTCTTGTCGGGTCTGCATATCTCTGGCTAAACTCTTGAAAACTAAAACTTCTATGTCTCAATATCTGTCTTGCAATGTCTCTTGTAGTTTCAATCTCAAGGGTCACATCAACCATCTCAAGAGGACTCCAGTGTTTATTCTTTATGAGATACTTGACTAACTTTTCTGATGACTGTGTATTATTCTGATTTGATGGATTGGATACTCTGGCTGCATGAGCAATTTGTTGCATAATCAATTCTGCGGGCATACCCCATCGCCAATCTTTGCCATTGGGTTGGGTATAGCTCACAACTTCAACTTTCATATTCTTTTCCATTCATTAATTTTTAATTGTAATTCAAGACCTGAGAAGGTGTTTTTATTTATGTCCTCTAATAAAGCCACTTCTGACATTCCACCCTGTATCATGTCATTAATGTCATTTTCTTTAATTTTTTTATCCCAAACACAAACAGAAAAATTATGCCGACTTGCCTTCTCCATGATTTTCAATATCTCACGATTACGAGGTTCATTATCAAAGATAAGTGTTGCATTTTTACGATCAATCATCTTGGAAATCATAGATAGATTTGATGACCCAACAGCAACACAGTTTGGTATGAAGAAGGAATCAAGAGCTCCCTCGACACAATAGATTCTTTCTCTTGTATTCACCACATCCAAATTAAAGATCATAGGATAGGACTCATTTACTCTGAGTGCAAGATACCTAAGATTACTTGTGTCTGTAATGTCACGACACGTAACTCCAATAAGACTTCCTGACTTCGAATAAGCTGGTATGATTATGCGAGGACAGTTATCAAATGTTTTCGATAGAGACTTTATCTTCTCGGAGATAGAACCAAGTTTCTTGGAATCTTCACAATAGTACAATCGAGAATAAACACTCTCAGGTATTTTCCTACTTTGAGCATATGTCAAAGCTGCATGAGGACAACACAGAGAAGAGAGTTTTGGAAACAACGCATCAAGACTTGATTGCTTACTCATCGTAAAAGGTTTATTAGGTTTCGATTTACTTACAGGTGGAGCATATCCCCTTTCCTTGAAACTCTCCATTCTCCAACTGTTCCATAAAGACGCATCAATAATTTTAAGTAGATTACCAAAGGTAGAGCCATACTGACAGTTATGACATCTATAGTTCAACTGAACACCCTTTGTATAAAGGTATCCACGCATCTTCATTTTATTTTTCTGTGAGTCTCCACACATCGGGCAACGTAAGTTAGCCAAATAGGGAGAGAGAGTCTTTACCTTAAATCGACCGACTCGACTTGAGATAAACCCTGCATATTTTGTGTCTATTCGTAAGGTCATAACACAGTATACGAATATGAAGGGGCAAAGTCAATAGGTTTATACCACTGGTTTAAGAGATATTATATATGCAACAAAGATAATGACTCCCGATATAGTACTCATGCCTATAATTACCCATATCCAGTTCCATATCTTTCTCCACCGCTCCTCATGGTCATATATGGCCTTTTGACGATCTTTTCGTATCTTTCCCTGCAATCGAATAATCTCATCCCATGCTTTTGGGCCATAGGAAAGATTGACAAAGTTTCTAAGTTCATCTTCCATTGCCTGAGCCTTCTTCTTGGCCGCAAATATCTGCATTGCCTCCGCCTCAATAGAACCCCCTGCGAAAAGTTTCTTGAAGAGAGGAGGTTTCTTATTCATCTTGGCTGCATGATTTATATCACTGACTGCACCCATCCATTGTCCCATCTGGCCGTACATAGACTCAATGTCCTTACCTACGGCAACTCCTTTTTTGATGAAATTGAATGCTGCCGATGCAGCTGCTAATGCACTTATAGGGTCTATGATAACCTCCTATGGATAAACCTGTGTTGTCTTTGGGTTTACTTTCTTGGGAAGGCAGTATACAGTAACATAGTCATCTCTGGACATACGATCTTTAGAACCATAGTTTCCATATACTTTAGAGACACGACTTGCAAAATAGTTACAACGATCAATAGATCGAAAATACATATCACCACTTACCATCTCTCTAGCTTCCCCTGCTCCCAAATATACAGTGAGCAAAAAAACATGAATCATCATCTACCCTTAAAGGCGTCAGAGGATTTACTTGTCCCTGCATATAATCCAAACCAAGCTGCACCAGCACCAACGATTACAGAGATTAACCCTGCTTGTTGTGATGTTGGATCAGGAAGTTCCATGAACCAGATTGTCGATTTGTAGAGAAGTATTATGTAAGTAGTTAGAAATAGTCTTGGAAAGATTCTCCATGAGTCCACAGCTCTTGCTAAGTGTACCCAGTTCATATATGGATTGGTGCCACTATTCACTGTAGTTGTGTCAACTTCGAGATCAATCTGAACTGTCTTTTTTACATCAGCCATTTTGTTATCCTATTAATATTTTAATAAATGAAGGCATTTGTGCAATAGCATAACCAATGACAGTCGCTCCACCAATGGCGACCCATTTCCATCTCTCCAATCTTGAGATACGATTGTCTATTTTTTCTAAGGAATCTTTGAAACTCTTAAGCTCATCTATTATGTACGTTCTCCCTATTTTAAGCTCATCATTTACGAAGGACTTAAATTCCTTGAGAGAATTTTTGACATATTGAGTTTCTTGTTCTTGGTAATCAAGTTTGGATTGTTGTACAGTCACCAGAGTACGAATATCATCTGCGACCTGTGATAGTTTTTCAACTGCGACATCAAGTTTAGAATAGGAGTCTTTAAACCCTTCTAACTCTTTGTCTAATATTGCAACTTTCGTTGTTAAGGTATTTATTTTTTCGTCAGCCATTGTTGTAATCCAAGTGTAGTAAGGTGATCTTCTTCACATACACTAATTACATACTGTCGATACCTGACTATTTATAGCTACCAAAATTTAAGTTTGGATAACCTAGACTTTTCTGGAACAACAACGGCCTTTTCTTTCTTCAAAGCCTCTTGTTCTTTCTCAATAGTCGTTTCATAATAGTCTTTATAGGCTGCAATGACCCCTTGTTGTTGCATAATCAATGCTCTTACCTTTGCAAAATTGACAGATAGTTTTTCGTATCCTTTATCCGTCAAAGAGAAAAGAACAGGATTGAATTTCTTTTGTTCAATCTCCTCAAAAACCTTCGTGACATTTTCCTCTGTTACGAGCATCCAAGATACTTCATCTAACTTAACTTTATCTACCGAAGGAATAGAAAGTTTTGTTCTCTCTATCTCGGTTGTAATCATTTCAACAGTTGAACGAGAAGCACATCCACTAATTAAAGAGATTAGGATTAGCGATATTAGGACACTGTGTATTACTTGCAGATTTTTTCTCAACTAACTTCTCCTTCTCTGTTAATGGATCACCAGAAAGTATTTCAAAACATCTCCCTGCGTCTTTCGACCCTTTGTTTATGATTCGTTGTACCGACCTTGGTTTTGCAACAGCAAGGCGCCCAATATCTCTCTCTCCGAGAACTCTTGAAACTTTATTGAATTTTGTTTGTGTTTTTTGTACTTCGTTTCTTGCTTCTGATAGTGCAAGACTAAGTTTCTCTGACACTTCTTTTTGAGCCTTTGTGTCTCTCTGAAGTGCATTGATTGTACGAACTTGTTCTTCGTTTGCAACTTGTTGTAGTGCAATCTCTTGTGCAGCTGTTTTAAGTTGTGCCTGTGTATCTTTATAATAAAAGAAACCCATTCCACCAACAACTGCCATAACGATTAACATATAAGGCATTATATTCTCTCCACTGTCCAATTGAGTTCTTTAACAGTGCGAATCTCAAATGGCCTATAATCTTCTAGTTTAACTTTGATATGTTTTGGGGATAGTTTACGAATACTTCGACAGATTAATGATTGTTTGTCAAAGTCCTCTCCACTGATTGTAATTTTGTACCGAGGAAAGCAGTGATAACGAAACCATGCTATAGTATTCTCCATAATTATTCTATAAGACCGACTTTATAAACTGTCTTACCTCCCTCTTTCATTGCCGTTAGACTCTGTTTTCTATTTAGATCGTTAATATGACCAGATTTAAACGACTCTGGTTTCTTATAACTTACATGAACCCATCCACTATCAGGTATGCCTGGCGTGTAGAACTCAAGTATCAACTGATCAAACTCAAGGTTACTCTCTATCCACTTTGCAACCTCATAGTTTGATGTGCCTGGGCACTCAAGATCAACCGCCTCACCTTTACAATGTTGAGACTTGGATGAACCCCCAACAGCTTCATTGAGTTCTTTTCCACGATACCCACTGTTTAAAACAGTAAGTCCAAATTGATCTCTTACCTTCTGTACAACATTCTCAAATAACTCTTTTGCACACTCCAGATGATCACCTGTTGGAGTATTGTCAAGTCCTTTACGAAGAGCAGTCTGACTCTTTGTAAATTCTGCAAGTGAGAAGTTCTTGCTAAGCTTCATTTAATGGTACTTTGGTTTCGTTCTTCTTCTTTTCCTCCACTACAGCATTGTCTCCAAATACTTCAGAGAGAGTAGCATTTTTTTTAATCTCTTTTTCTTTTAATACCGACATTGCATAGAGGTCATTCGCATATACTGTCATTTCTGTTCTTTCTCTTTAAGGTGTGCTTCTTTTGCCTTTCTCTTAATAAAGGTCATGGCATTGATGTATTTATTCTGTGCTAATGGTCGCCCACGTTTTTTTCTTTTCTTATCGTATAATGGATCAGGAGGAAGTGCAACTCCACCGCCTGCAACACTGTTTGTAGGAGCATCTTCTTCTGTGAATATCTCACTAAAGGTTCTATCTGTCTTTGAATCTAGTTCTTTCATTTCTTTTGCAATTCCTTCTATCTTTTGAGCGTCAGACATTCCCATGACATTTTTTTCCTCCTTGAGAAGAAAAAGAGCAGCCCCATAAGTTGCAACCTTAGTGTTACCGCCAGGCACTTTTGCAATAAGTCTTTTGATATTGTATATCATTCTATCAAAGAGAGTCATTGCTTTCTTTTCTTCGGGAGTCTTTGCCTTCTTCAGTCTCTTTCCTTTTTCATCAATTAGCCCAAGCTCAAACGCATCCGTTTCATCAAACGGAGTTGTAAGTCTACGAATAAATTGATATACGAAAAAGAGATCGACTGCACTACTCATATCTTATTTAGAACCTTCTCTATTTCTTCATCACTCTCGATGAAGGATGGATCAATCGTTTCATCACCTAATCCAATACCACGAACATAAGTATTTGGCCATTGATTTAAGAAAACTAAAAAAGGTTTCAAATACTCAAGATACTCATAGCATTTATAGAACAACATTCGAGTCAAATGTCTCGACTCAAAAACATTATAAAGAGCAATCAAGTGATTGAGAATCAACCTGTGATTCATATCACTTTGCGTACTATACCTCTTAAACAATCGTCTAAGATATTTAATACGATTCACATCTTCGGTGAACTCCAATATATCCACGCATCTAGGATTTTCGTAAAACTTAGCTGCGTATAACATGAAGTTCGAATCATCAAGAGTTTCAAACATTCAACCATTCTAACTAAAAACTGACAAAGCCACCCTTTTAATCTGTGTATTTGTCGTTGCAACATATAGATAATTTGCATCCCAAAAAATACTTCCTTGCTGTCCACCTGTGAACTGCGTGGTTGCATTATTTGAGCCAGGAGTCGTTGTATTCTCGATTACGATTCTTGCATTGTCACCTGTACCAACAATCTTAGATATACCACTTACATTAACATTTGCAGTAATATAAGCGTTTGCGCTGGTGATCGTTACATTTGAACGAGCTGTCACAAGTGACCCAGCAACAAACACTGTATTAGATGGTACGGCTCCAAAGAAGTTTTTTACTGTCACTTTCTTACTTGTTGCTGTTCCGTTTGGATCATCAATAATCATCAACAAGTCTGGCGATGCAGATGTTGTTAACGCAGTAAGTGCAGAAACTTTTTTATCAGCCACTTTCTAATCCTTATACTAATTAAACGCCCTTTGGACTTACTTGGAAAGTTGTAATAACATCCCCAGCAAAGTTCAATAGGTTATTTGATACTGAACCTGTAATCACAAGATTTGCTGTACCTACTTGTCCAGATAGTTCTGGATTATAAACAGGAGAACCTGTTACACCAATTGATTGTGCATTAATTCTATATGTTCCTTTTGCAGAACCAGTTCCACCCATTAGTTTAGGTAGATTGAAAATTAATTGGTTGTTTGAACCAGCAACTGTTGAAGCAACTGTGTTTGAACTTATGATGTGTGCATTACCACTATTACCACCAGCAGTATTTGCAAGTCTGATGTACATAAGGTTAGCAGATGCTTTAATCTTTACAGCTGAATTGAATACAACATAAAGGTTTGCAGTTGCTACGTTTGCAGAAATCACACCATTTGCATTTAACTTAACATACATTTGAGTGATATCAGGAAATCCTAATGTGTCTAACCCTGCAATTTCTTGTTTTTGTCCAGCTGCAACAAGTACTTCATCAATAATTCTTGAACCTCTAACTTCTCTACGAACCCAACCCTTTGAGGTTGCAATTACGTTTCTCTTTTCTTTCATTGCTTGGCCAAAACCTTGACCAGCTGGTGATGGTTGATAACCATCCTTATACGCTGCGTCAGAACCAATTGAATTTGCACCTGTTGCAGCTTGCGTACCTTCTTTGAAAAAACCCCATCCCGCCATGATTGTAACTCCTTATCTTTGCGCTTTTCGTGGTTTAAATTTAACACTACTCGACATAATAAAACTTAATTAATCATAACAAAATTAGTTTTTAGACTTTTCCATTTTAGGATCAAACTCGACCTTGGCTGGATTACCTTCAACATCTTTATTTTCTTTCTTGTCTTTTTTAACAGACTTTGAAATTGCAGCTCTACGTTTCTTCAGATATTTATCCGAGTCATCTACATCTCCATCATTGTCGATGTCGTCATCAGCCTTACCTACAGGGTCGAGTTCTTTTTTCTCTCCCACTGTAGTTGCCTGTCTAACAGCATCTACTAATGAGTCAGATAAACCCCAACGCTTCTGTAATGATCTTTTGTCCATATCTACTTTCCTAAGAATATATTAAAACTCTAAAACACTCGTTCTTTTTCTATTTATAAGTTTAGTTTGTGCAACTTTTCGATTAAGCTCAAGGATTTTAAGTTTAAGAGGAGTATTCCCCTTCCAGAGCCTATGAAACTCATTTGAAGGTATTTGTACCACACTACCCTTACTTATGTCCATAGGGCGTTTATTATCCAGCTGCAATCGCCAACCCTCTCCTTCCATAACAATAACTGTTCTACTGTATTCATCTCTGTGCCAGACAAGACTTTCTTCATTCACGTTTTCATCAAACTCACGAATAATGCAGCCTGGCATAATATCATCTTTGTATGGAGTCATTTTTTACCAAAAGGAAGAAGGGTTGTCAACTTGTAAACCAAGAGATTTTGCAAAACGAGGAACACGGCATGACCAGTATCCAGGCGTTAGTTTGTCTTTCTTCTCTGCACACTTATGACGAGCTGCAAAGGACTTACGTGCCACAGGGTCGTTAATCTTAACCTTTAGACCTGTTGTATCACCAAACTCAATCTTCTTGATATTATTTGTTTCTGGATTACGAACATAAACATAGAACTTCTTTCCACCACCTCTTTTTGGTTTGTTGAGCTCTACATCCTTCTCTTCTTCCAATGTTTCGAAATTGATGAGAGGATAGTCAAGAGGGACTTCTGACCCTTCATACATACCATGTCTACCAATGTCTGTACTCAAAAGTTCTTGTGTTATCTCACCGACTCTAAGACTTCCTTCTGAAACAAGTTTCCTTGCTGATATAAAAGTCTTGAAGTATTCTTGTGACCCTGTTCTAAAAAGATTCTCATCCAATGGTATCTTATGTTCAACCATGTAGTCAATGTTTTTATCGTGGATGCGTACTGTCTTACCTGTAAACTCCATAAGCTCAGGGTCGTACTCAGGAGCACCACAGTTAGGATGTTCTGTGAGGTAACTTGAAAATGTTTTCATTTTTTACTCTTTAAATAAATTTTTAAAATTGGCAGTTACAATACATTGGAATTGTGGATTTGCTGCATATTCTCCTTTATATCGTATTTCCAACTCTAAAATATCTTTGCCTGCATCTGTTATAGTATAAAAGTTTTTAGCAGCAGTTGCCCCTTCTTCATATGCATTAAGTTTAGTTTTTCCTTTTGCTCCTTTAGTCCGAATTAATTTTAATTGATTTCTTTTAAAGATATCAGTCAAAACCTCTATTGTTTGAGGCAAATCTTTTACATTAGCTTTTTCTGCAACTACATCTTCACCCGAAAGTGTTCCAATACCAGTAAGAAGATAAAAATGAAATTCACTACCAGTTTGTGTAATTTTTTCTGGCATATCAAACTTTAAAACAAATTTTAGAAAATCCACTATAAATTTCTTAGCAACATCTCCACCCATTAAAATATCATCAACTTTTTTAAAGAAAATATTTTTAGGAGATTTTACATACT
>JGI24004J15324_10000093_pt1 | contig 31105 bp, 48 predicted proteins | sample LinPmetageLP32_FD_15324 | JGI IMG/M metagenome (IMG submission 15324)
TTTAGTTTCAATAAAGGAAGTAATGTAACGTCGTTTGGTTGTTCAATCGAACAGATGAGCTTTGCGGGTACAACAATAACTGAAGCTGCATTTGCTAATGCGCCAAGTTTTAACGCTAGTACCCATGCTATTGATATGTCAGATACAGCAGAGCTAGTTCTTAACCGATTAGACTTTTATAACCTAGATAAGTGTATTTTCAATACTTCTTCTAAACTTGCGGTTAAATGTTTTATCGAAGATATGACCGCAAAAGATTGTAACTATTTTATCAAAGCTGAAGACGCAGCAGCAGATTGGACAGTTAGCAATTTGTCTTTAATAAAGATGAACTATGGTATCCACACAACTAGTCTTGATGGGCTAGTGATGAGTAATGCGACTATCTACCGTTCTTATATATCTGCTATGTATGATGTGGGTGGTGGCTCGAATCAAATTAGTAATTTTATCAACATATCGAATTGCCATTTCTTTGAATCAGGCGGGACTTTAGCTTACTTCCACAGCATTTCTCAATTAACAATTACTGGCTGCGACTTTGTACGCTCTGGATTAGTCACATCTACGGTTCAAACTGGTCTGATTATTTATAATTCTGAAACAGTCACGGTAAGCGGCGGGATGATTGAGCGTTCACGCGGAGATGGAGCGCAGATATACGGTAATCGTTTTGTTGATTTTGCTACAAATATTATGTCGTCAGGTTGGCAAGTCGGTGGTCGTACAGGATTGATTATGTACGACAATCAGCTTGCTAATGTGAACTGCTCAATTAGTTGTGTCGGTGTAGTGCCATCTTATGCTGCTAACTTTTCAACGAGTAAAGCCGTTACCGGAACAATTACTACTGATGACATTATTATTGGGCGCACAGATAACCTTGTACAACGGGGGGTTATCGAGTATGTGCAGTGTCTTAGCGGTGCAAATATTGTGTCGCAAGGCGGTAATGTTAATTTAGCCTTGAGCATTCCTTATACTCTAGTTTCTACAACTGACAGCGCGGGCAATAAGTCGGGTCAACAGTTAATTTTATATGCTGTGGAGTTTCCAACTGGCGGCTCTGGCACGGGTGTAGAGGGTTTGGTTTTGCGCGTCGATTCAGACTTTACAACAGTCTTGAATAATACCGGATTGATGGAGTTTAGAAAGCAAGTGGCTCTGAATGTTACTGGCTCAAATGTCAATGGAACCTTTAGTGTTTATCTGCATAATCTTACTAGCGCCGGTCTAGGTAATTTTACCATTCCCGCCGGTTCAATCATCAAATTTCGTTATAAAATTTGCGAATATGCGATACAGGATTATTAATCATGGCGCAAGTAATAGTTATTACTAGCGCCGGTCTAGGTAATTTTACCATTCCCGCCGGTTCAATCATCAAATTTCGTTATAAAATTTGCGAATATGCGATACAGGATTATTAATTATGGCGCAAGTAATTGTTAAAAATTGGGAGCTAGAGTTTTTACAAAATTCTCTGAGCCAATTGGAAGGTAAGTTAAATCTTTGGAACCAACAAGCTGCTCAAGGTTTAATTCTTGAGACTAACAAGGTGCGCCCTACGACTGACAATACGCAATCTATTGGTGATGCTTCTTTTAGATGGTCTGTTGTGTACGCGGGTACTGGCACAATTAATACGAGTGATGAGCGCGAAAAACAACAAGTCGGTGCAATCAATGCAAAAGTATTGAAAGCGTGGGGCAATGTTAATTTCGTTCAATTTAAAATGAACGATGCTGTTGAGGTTAAAGGTGATGGTGCGCGGTGGCATTTTGGTCTGATCGCTCAACAAGTTAAAACTGCATTTGAGGCCGAAGGTTTAGACGCTTTTGAATACGGGCTGCTTTGTTATGACGAATGGGAAGACAAATCTATTGCTATAGCGGATGGTGAAGAGTATCCAAAACTTAATAGGTATGGCATACGTTATGAGGAAGCTCTAGCACTTGAGTGTGCATATTTGCGGAGTAAAGTTTAATGGAAATAAAGTTACAAAATTTATTCTCTCTTATTCCGGCAGCAGTATTAGCAAGCGGTTTAGTGGCTAGTTATACATCTCTGCAAGCACAAGCAACTGAGACTACATCTGATGTAAAAGAATTAACTGAAGATGTAGAGAAGATCGAAGATCAAGTACAAGAATTGCAAAACAAAATGACGCGCAGCGAAATACAGTTGGAAACTGCTGTTGATGATATTAGCGAAGTGAAAGGAGATACACGCGCAATATTGAATCTACTGCAACGTCAGCCAACCAGAGATTAGGCGATGAATGAATATCATCGTTTTTGCTTTATATGTTGTTTTAAACGGTAGTGAAGAGCCAACGATAACAAGTTATTGGATTAACCAGAGACATTGTTTAAATGATGCGCGGCAGTTGAGCCAGAGACAAGAGAATTACAGGGCGGTACAGGCGTGGTGTGAACCAATCATGGTTGACCCACAACAAGTAAAAATATTCGGGTACGAGGTGCAAGATGAGTAATCCATTCGAGGGTGTAGGAGCGAGTTTAAACGGTGCAGTATCAACGTGGGTGTCAGTTACGCCAAGTGATGCTAGTGACAACGTAGGTACGGGTAACACGGCAATAGGGTTGTACATAGGAACAGCCGGAAACATCGTTGTTATAACTAAAACAGGCGACACAATTACTGTACCTGTTCCTGACAACTTCTATTTTATTTGCGGTGTGACGCGGGTTAAATCTACATCCACAACTGCATCTAACATCTTTGCGCTGATCGCATGATACTGGCAAATATGCAGCTTTGGTCGCAGCGTCAAGGCGTGGGTGCAAGTGGTGGTGGTCTTGGCCCTTATGACATTCAATTTTTAATTGTGGCAGGGGGTGGTTCGGGCGGCGGTGCTACTATTGGCTCTGGCGGCGGCGGCGCCGGTGGATTTAGAGCGCTTACAGCATCGGAGATTCCGTTATCTACAAATTATACTGTAACGATTGGCGCGGGAGGTGCTGCTCAAACGAGTAATGCGTCTGGCAACCAAGGAAATAATAGTTCAGTCGTTGGAACAGGTATTAACCAAACATCTTTGGGCGGTGGATTTGGCGGCAGAGCGCACCAAGGCGGCACAGAATACAACGATGCTGCGGATGGCGGCTCTGGCGGTGGCGCGGGGATGGGAAACAACAACAATCAGTCGGCTGGTTCTGGTAGTAGCGGTCAAGGTAACAACGGTGGAACAACAATTAAAACAAGTGGCGGCAATCCAAACGGCGTTGGAGCCGGTGGGGGCGGTGCTTCAGCGGTCGGATCAAACGGCACTGGATCAAGCAATAACTATAACGGAGGCGACGGCGGCGCAGGAGCCAAGTGGCTTGAGGGTAGTGCGCCAGACTCTCTTGATGGCCCATATGGGGGCGGCGGCGGCGGTGGTTGTGCCGGATATGTAGGGGCAGTTTTTGGAAATGGAGGAACGGGCGGCGGTGGACGAGGTACTAGATGGTCTAATCAAACAGGATCAGAGGTAAATGATCCGTCAGTTGCGGCTGACGTAAATTCTGGCGGTGGTGGAGGTGGAGCCGTCTACACTGGCAGTCAAGCCGGTTCTGCCGGTGGCTCTGGTATTGTCATCATACGCTACCAAGCTGACGCTCAAATTGGCACAGGTGGCACTGTTAGTTCAAGTGGAGGTTACATTTATCATAAATTTACAAGTTCAGGCACGTTTGGGAGTGGCGGAGAATGAGTCATTTTGCCAAAGTTGTTAACAATATAGTCACTCAAGTCATTGTTGCAGAACAAGACTGGGTTGACGCACTTGATGGTCAATGGGTGCAGACAAGTTACAACACCTATGGCGGCGTACATTCTGATGGTAAAACTCCGTTGCGTAAAAACTATGCAGGTATTGGATACACATACGATTCTACTAGAGATGCTTTTTATGCTCCGCAACCGTTTCCAAGTTGGACGTTAAACGAAGACTCTTGCTTTTGGGAAGCGCCAACACCTATGCCAGAAGACGGTAGATATTATTGGGATGAAGACAGCTTGAGTTGGATAGAACAGTAATGGCTACCGTTAAAGAAACTATGTCTAAAATTGCAGCGCACGAAAAAGAATGCACCATTAGATATGAGAATATTGAGCGTCGATTAGAAGAAGGCAGTCAGAAGTTCAAACGTCTGGAATTAATGCTTTGGGGAATTTATCCTTTGCTAATCGGTTTGTTCGTGGCAGGGAAATTTGGATGAGCATTGTCAATGCTTTGATTGGCCCAGTCTCAGGTTTACTAGATAAGTTTATTCCAGATGCAGATACGAAACAGAAGATTGCTCACGAGATTGCTACAATGTCAGAGCGTCACGCGCAAGAAATTGCTCTGGCGCAAATTGCGGTCAACAGAGAAGAGGCAAAAGGAAACTGGTTCCAATCTAGTTGGCGACCCGCAACCGCATGGGTGTGTGTCGGAGGATTTGCTGTAAACTTTCTTATTTCTCCATTAGTTTCACCGCTTGGTATAATCATTCCTCAAGCAGATACTGGCACAATGCTTCCTGTATTAATGGGCATGTTAGGGCTTGGCAGCATGAGAAGCGTAGAACGTGTAAAAGGCGTGGGTAAATGAGTAATTCATTATTAAACCGAATTGGTGTTAGTGCTTATAACAAGCCTAAACGCACACCTAGTCATGCTACTAAAAGCCATGTTGTTGTTGCTAAAGAAGGATCTAAAATAAAAACTATAAGATTTGGGCAGCAGGGTGTAACAGGCGATAGGCAAGACACTGCACGATCAAGATCATTCAAAGCTAGGCATAGAAGAAACATAGCTAAAGGAAAGATGAGCGCTGCTTATTGGTCTAATCTTGTAAAATGGTAGTATGAATTATTTTAAAGAATCAGATTTTAATTGTCAGGAAACTGGCGAAAATCAAATGACAAAAGAATTTTATGACAAGATAGATGCGCTTAGAGAACAATGTGGATTTGCATTTATTATTACTTCTGGTTATAGATCAAAAAGTCATTCGATTGAAAAGAAAAAAGCAGACAAGTATTTAGCGCAATATGAGTCTATGCATGGCTTTAAATATGGAACACATACGCAGGGTATAGCTGCGGATATTAAAGTTAAAAGCGGCACACAAAGAGGAACAATAGTCAAAAATGCAATTCGATTAGGTTTCAATGGTATTGGCATTCATCGACTGTTCGTTCATGTTGACTTGCGCGAAGGTCAGACCGTTGTTTGGCCGTACTGACAAATATTCTTAATCATTTCATATCTGTTAACTTTAATATTGTTGTATTGTTTTTCATAATCATGTAATTTTCTTATTTTATTAAAATCTTGATTTTTGTTTAACTTTGAATACAAGAATGTTTCTAAATCATTTTCTTTTGTTATTTCTTTTTTTCTTTTTAAATCAATAAATGAATATTTCATATTACACCTCAATTGTAAGAAATTGGTTGATAGTTTTGATCTGCGTCCATTTTTTTAATCTCAGATAAATAATGTTTTGCTATTTCTTTGCGTAATAACTTTGTAGTCTTCATTAGAATGTTACGCTTTTCGTTTAGAATGTCCATAGATGCATCCCCGATAGCCTTAGAAAGCCATGTACTAAACGCTAAGGGGTTTTCTGTGTAGTATTGATGGCAACCTCTACATAAGCATACAGCGTTGTCTAACGACCATCTAACGCTCTTACAGCGCCTGCCCCAAATATGAGCGCAATCCATTTGACCATCAGTTTTTCCGCACGATTCGCAAGTAAAGTTAGCTTTGCGTCTAACTACAATGCTGAAGTGCGCGTCACACGCTTCTCTTTTAATGCCCATTTGTTTTCCTTTTGAGGGAATGGAATGTGTATGCCGACTCTATCTGTTAAAGCTAAATTAATTACATCATATATTTGTGATACTTTATCGCTTGGCAATTCTGTTGTTGATTTAATGTTAAACATGGCTAGTTGTACAGATCGCCAAAACTCTTTAAAGCTATGCTCAGTCCAAGGTATTGATAATGGTTTTTTAAAAAATTGTGAATTAATTTCCTGATAAATACCGGCATTGTTTAACTCTTGCGCTGCCATTCTAAAATACAATTCCATTGCACCTTGTTGTGCTGCGGATCGCATTTTCTTTCTCGACCATGTAAACGAAATAAAACCATGTTCTGCATATAATTTTTGAGTATGTTCTATGAATTTTTTTAAGCTAAATTCACTTTGAACTATCCATCTTTCACCCATATCATATCTCGCAAATTTTGTAATAATTTCTTTTTTGAATGTTAAGTGTTTGTTTTTATTACTAATGATTTTGTACTTAACCATTGTTGTGAAAATTGTTTAGATGTTGCCTTGCCATCATCATCAGTCATAAAACTTGTGTTCGCTCCTTTTGATCTATCTTTATGCCATTTGCTTGTAGTGTTGCGTAGATCATTGCTAGTAAATGTGTATTTGTTAACAAGTTTTTTTCTTATTACGTCAGGTTTTTTGTTTAACAATTCTGCTAATTGAGAACAGGTATATTCTTGATTGTTCCTTAACAAAGGATACTCATCATCAAAGCCAGTGTACTTTACAATTTTTTCTTGGCCGCCTTTTGGCAGGGAACGACATTTATTCACTTAAACATCTCCTTCAAGTTGCACAACTGATCTTGCACATAGCCCTTGTCAACGTCATGCGTAAGCATGGCTACATAAGTCTGATGCATCGGTCTTTTTCTGGTTAAGTCGCGCAAACATCCCAACACTTCATTCACATCAGGCCACTCATACATCTTTGCATTACTTTTCTGCTCTGACATAAAATTAATAGCAGCATCTATCTGCTCTCTTGTGTACTTTCCAATCTGTTTCGCAAATGTACGCCTAGCTATTTGCTGTACCTCCGCGTCAGGATAAAGACTGTTCATCTTAGAAACACCCCAGACGGCAGTCATTCGCATAAATAAGTAAACAGTAGAATCTTTTTCTTGTTTACTAAAAGTTATCGATGTTGTAGGTTGTCCATGCTGCGCTACTTTTACCAGATCGTTTATTTGCATTAGCTTTCTCCGTCTTTTCCCAAGTTCTTACACAGGCTTTCCAGTTCGACATTTTATTCTTGCCGATCATCCAATTCTTACTAGCATAAAAGTCTATAAATGTTTCTGCATCAATTTTATTCTGCCTCTTAGCGCAATACTCAGCAACCATTTGAATAGATGGTGTCTTAAATACACTAGTAATATTATTGCTTGTACTATTAACTGTGACTATTTCGTCCCTAGGTAGGGATAATTTCGTCCCTAGGGTGGGGACTATTTCGTCACTAGGGGTAGTCAACTTAATGTACCTACTTTTAATCTGCTTAGTCCCTTCACGATAATTAACTTGAACATCTATATAGCCAAACTTTTTCAACTGTCCAATCCAACGGCTAATGGTCTTCTTGTCAACTTCATACAACTCAGCAAAATACTGATTCATAGCCCAACAAAAACCTTCATTGTTTGATAGACAAGTTATTTCACCGTAAAGCAATTTTGCGTTTGGCTTTATTTCGTTGTTGTATCTAACATTTGCAGGAATAATTGCATAATAGCTTGGCTTATCCATAATTAAATCCATGCTCTTTCTGGCAACTCATAGCCATCTTCGTGATATAACTTATTTTGCTTAGGTTTATATTTTGGATCGCCACCATTCATGATTCACCTTCCGCAATAAATTCTGACAACTTGACTTGGAACAACTCAGCTAAAATAACCATAGTCTTCAATGATGGCGATCTATGACCATTTCTGATTAGCGAAATAGTAGCCGGTGACAATTCAGACTCTTTGCAAAGGTCAGCCTGACTAAATCCATTTAAGCCCATGTAGTGATCTAGCGATTTATTTATGTTCATGTTTGTCTCCTTGTTTAGCCATATTAACAATGAGTAAATTAATTTGCAACATATGTTGACACAAAGATAATATTGGCTATACTGTTTGTACATTCTAATAAGTCCGAAAGGAAAACAAAATGAAAATAGAAGACTGCACCACCCGCACTGTTCAAATAGCAAACTCAATGCTGAAGGATAAGATGGAAGATGAACTTCTTCTGTGGGAAGCATTAGACTTTTCGCAAACTTTGCTTATCCACGATTCTCCTAAGTCAGACTGGCAAGCCAAAGCAAACAGATTCGCGGAGCTAGAGTTTCTCGAAGAAATAAAGTCTGCAATTCTTCAAAAAGATATGGATAAATTAGGCAAGCATTTCTATGCTCATATCCACCGCTATTTGATTACCTGTTCCCTTTGGGAAGCTGAAGGTAAATCTGACCATGAAGCTATGTTTGAAGAATTATCTGATTTTGAGAGAGGCGAGTATGACGCTGTTCATGGGCATGATGCTTTGCGCGATCAACCTGTTAGTTATGAGAATGGATTTAACGTCGAGTATGCGCGTCAACAATGTGCTGATGCACAAACTGGAGTGAAATAATGAATGTGTGGCAGAAATTATCGACTATCGACGTAAATCTGCACACCGAAAAGAAAGGCAGATTTACTTATTTAAGTTGGACTTGGGCATGGGCAACACTGATGGAGCATTATCCTGATTCTACGTATGAATTTGGCGAAAATGAAATTCATTCAGATGGCAGCGTAACTACATATTGCACAGTTACTGTTAAAGGCGTGTCTCACACGATGTGGTTAGCAGTGATGAACATGAAGAATCAAGCAATGCTTAACCCACCATCCACTGAAATAGCAAATACTAAAATGAGATGCTTAGTTAAAGCATTGGCGATGTTTGGATTGGGTCATTACATTTATGCCGGAGAAAGTTTGCCTTCAGAATCTATTGAAATTATTAGCTACGAGCAGTCTGTCATTCTTAAAAATTTGCTAGAAAAAACTAACAGCAATGTGTCAAAGTTTTGTTTGGCTTTTAGGTGTGATTCAGTCGATCAATTACTTGCTTCTAATTACAACTTTGCTTTAACAAAACTAAATAAAAAAGAACATTCGATGAAAACAAAAGGGCCAAAAAAAGAGCGAATCAAATGATTATTCTTGAGGATGCACAAGGCTCTGATGAATGGCTGCAAAGTCGAATTGGTAAACCTTCTGCATCTAATTTTGACAAATTAATCACCGCCACTTGCAATCCTAGCTCTAGTGCTGAGAATTACATAAACCGAATAATTGCAGAAAGATTGTCTGGTGAGCCGACTGAGTTTTATGTCAATGACGCTATGACACGCGGCAATGATTTAGAACCGCAAGCAAGGGCGTTTTTTGAATTTGAAACGGGAATAGATGTTCACCAAACTGGTTTTATTCTTGATGACTCAAAAGAATTTGGTTGTTCGCCAGATGGGGTAATTTTAGAAACCGGCAAAGTTGTGTCTGGGCTAGAAATTAAATGCCCTTTGGGTGCTGCTGCGGTGGGTAATTTACGTCGCAATTTAATGCCCCAAAAATACTATCAACAAGTTCAAGGGTGTATGTGGATTTGTGATGTGGAAAGTTGGTGGTTTATGAGCTATCACCCAAAAATGAAAGCCATGATTGTAGAAGTGAAACGAGATAATAATTTCATTAAAAAATTAGAAAACGCTGTAAATTTGGCAGTAGAAATAATCCAACGCGAAACTAAGAGGCTTAAAAGATGAAATTAGGAATTTCTGTAAAAATTGACGTAAGCAAGATCGACAAGTCAAGATTGTACAAAGGTCAAAAAGGAACATATCTTGATTTGACAACATTTATTAATACTGCTGAATTAGATCAGTACGAGAACAATGGTTTTATTTCGCAAACTATGTCAAAAGAGGAGCGTGATAATAATGTTGAAAAAACGCCCATCCTTGGTAACGTCAAAGTTTTTTATAGCGATGAAAAAAAAGACGAAACGGAAAGAGTTAAGTCACAAAGTAATGAAGAATGGCTTGATGAGCATAATGAAGCTACTGCCAAAATTAATAAGGCAAACAAAATAACATCAAATTTTGTTGATTCGGAAGAGATACCATTCTAACTTTAAGTGATGCAGAGCAGCGCGTAGCCAAATTTATTGCGGATGGGCGCATGAATAATGCCGCTCAAAAAGGCTATCATAAAAAGCTAGAAGGTCAAACCGACAATCAACAGTGGGTAGAGCGGCAAGGAATTGGCTCAGAAATGATGTGCGCTAAACTTTTAAATGTGTATCCAGATTTGACAGTTCGCACTGGCGGGGTAATGCCAAAGGAGGATTTTTATACCCCGCGAGGCTGTTCTGTTGACGTTAAATGCACACACCATAGCGATGGCAGATTATTAGCTCAAAAATTTAAAATCAAAAATCCATGCGATTTATATGTATTGATGATCGGAGAGTTTCCAACATTTGCGTTTGCCGGTGCTTGCACAAAAGAGGAGCTTTTTTTGCCCGAAAATTTAATTAATCTTGGCAGGGGCGAAGCCTACGGGTTATTGCAACGCAATTTATTTTCAATCGAAAAATTTAAAGAGCTGTACTGTTGACCACTAAAAAAGCTATGGCAGGGAATATAAACTTGTTTTTAACAAAAATCCTAACTAATTGATTTATAAAGGTTTTTAAATGTCCGATCAAATTTTTGAAATTGAATTTTTTGGTGATTTAGGAATAGAAAACCGAACAGTTAAAGTTATTGCTTCTAAAAATTCGACAGAAAGAGACATTCGCGCTGCAATTAATTTTTTATTAAGCATAATTAAAACTCGCAATGCATCCGAATAGCTAATAAACATCGCGTTAAACCGCTTTTAATGCTTGCCTAACAGCGATTAGCACCCTTAGCCATACCACCCTACTAGTAGCATAAAAAAAGCCCCAATTAAGGGGCTAATGCGCGTATTGGCTCGCGGTGCGCTGCCCCGCGATCATGGGACGACTGGCCCCTAGCCTAGGAAAAGCCCAAAATACAATAATCCAACAGTAGCAGACCACAAAACCAATTCGGCAATCATATCTATAATCTGTCGCCGCCGCATAGATGCGCGCTCTTGTTTTACTTCAGCCATTAGTTGATCGCGCCGAGTGTAGAATGTCATGCTGCCACCTCTTTTGCTGCCCATTTTTGGACATTGCCCGACAATGCATTATCCCACGCCATGTTTGCTGTAAAAGAACCGTTGTGAATGCAAACACCGCTAGATTTAAGTACGAAAATGTACGCGGCCATTCCGTTTCTGTCGTGATTTGCGCGTTTAAATGTAACGCCAATGTTTCGGCATATTTGCCGCGTTTCTTTAATAATATCGTTATAAGTCATCAACTGCCCAATCATGCTGCCACCTCCAAATCTAGTTGCAAATTATCCATAAAATCGACTGCCTTTTGAGCCATGCTAGCCGCTTGGAATATGTAGTCAGTATCATTCTTTAAAGCTGATAGCCAACTAGCCAAATATTGAATATGGTCTTCTCGCGGTTCACTCGATACGCTTAACTGATTGCATAAAAACGCCGCGCTTAATTCTGCGACTAGCTCCTCAAAAGCGTATCCGCGTTTATTCTTAGATTCTAGCCGATTAAGGCGTGATGCGTGTCCGGTCATATGAGCGCATTCGTGAAACAAAGTAGAGTAGTAGCATTCGCTTGCCGTGCTTGTTTTCGTATCGCTAAAAGCCTCTCTAACGGGCATATGCACATAATCACCAGATGGGGTGTAGTACGCTCTACCTTCATTCGAATGCCTAATTTCAAAATTTAAACGATTGATATAATCATCTGCACTTTGAATGCGAGTAGTTAAATCAACAGCGTTAATAATTGGTTGTGGGTATTGTTCGCCGCTTTCGATAGACAAAACCATCGACGAAGGAAAAACACGCGCACCGCCAAAGCCAATTAAAGTATCGTCGCCAGTTTTTTTATCTTTGACGATGCGGGGTACAGTAATAGCTATTGCAACGCTGCCTTTTTGAACTTGATAGCCTAACTCTTGCCATTGCTTATATGTTGCTACTCTTGCATATCCATTCATTCCAAGCCAAAGAGCATTTAATCCCTTATATGCTTTATTTGTTTTAGCGTTAATTGGCTTGCCTCCTAAATCCCTAAATGGTTTAGTCCAGTCGGTTCCAGTTGATTGTGCTAATTCTATCTTTTCAACAATTTTTTGGGTAATTTCTTCTTTTATGTCTTTTTTCATTTTATGCACCTTTCGGTTGGTTAGTTAAAACTAAAAAGCGTACTGATTAGAATACGCTTTATGTTTTTAACTACGCTGCGCGTTTAGCATCTCGTGCAATTGCCCAATCGCGTGTTTTTATTTGTGAATCAGTGAGCGGTGTTCCATCGTAATTACATATGCGCTTCTTATACCAAATCGTGTCAGTAAGAAGCAGACGTTTTTCTCTAAATTCTTTATACATCTTGTCGCTCAATAACGATTGTGCAGTTATACAAATAGCGTATTGCATTGCTGAACGATCATTTGATAATTTTTCGCGCCTTAGCATATCGCCATCCCAGTCTCGATAATAAAGAATATGCGCTTTTACTATAGTCACATCGTCATGCTGTTCTAATAAGATTTTAAATATCTCTGATTTATTCATTTTATGCACCTTCCGGTTATGCCCCCGAAGGGGCGGTTAATTTACCAAACACCTTGTGACATATCGTCGATTAAATAATCATAAACTTTAGGCATTACACATTCCATTCCCTCAATATAACCAAAGCTAACTACAATGCATCGAGCTTGGCTTGCATTCCATATTTGACCCTCTTGTAACCACGCCTCTGCTTCCCCAAAATCTCTATTTATGAATAACTCTGCACCGTGCTTTAGAGCTTCTCTTTTTAACATCGCTAATGTTGCCATCTCTTGCACCTTTCGGTTGATTACTGTTTATTTATACAGTGCTTTATTGCGCCTGCTTGTTATTATAGTTTTATCTAATTTACAAATGCAAACTATTTCATCAAATTAATTAAACATTAGCCTTATTTATAGATCATGGTGATTAATGATACAATCTAATAAATAGATAATTCAATCAAATCAAAGTAGTTGGAGGTTAAAAATGGCAAGGCCTAAAGGATCGGGAAATAAACCAATGAAGCGGCTGTTAGCTGAGAGGCTTGCGGAGCGTTACCCGACGTTCGACCCGATTTTAGCGATGATCGAGTCTAGCATTGAGATACAGCGGCAAGCTCAATTGACTGGTGATATAGCAGATCATCGGGCGGCTATTGAAGCACTAGATAGAACGGCTAAGTACATCCAACCTACGTTAAAAGCAACCGAGATAAGTACAGACGGTGGGCTAACTATAAGCGTTAATCGAAAGCGATATGATGGATCAAAATCAGACGTAAGTGATTGATTCTATTGAGGAAAAGAGGCCCCCCTCCCGCGCGCGCGGGCGTGTGGTATATATATGCCTCTCGCAAAAAAAAATTGACTAAAAAAACTTATAAAAGAGGTAGAATTATTAATAAATTTTATTAGTTAATTGTGTTATTAATAAGACATGGTAACCCTTTAACCTCTGGCTGAGATTAATTTTAGATATGAGGGCAGAAAGCGGCTCATCGGTATTATTGTATGTGTATCGAATCTCTAATCTATTCCTTAGACAGTACCGACTGATTAAGGAGGCTATGTCTGGAGGGTCAACCACGGCTCTAGTGTTTGATTATTCACTAGCCTCTAGCCCACATACATCTCGATTATACTTGATTACTGTTATTCTTAATACTATTCTGGAGGTTAAATGAAACATAAAGGGTTTATTCACAAATTGCCTAAGAAAGATATTGAGCGTCATTTTCCAGAAAAGAATGGAGGCAAAGGCAGTCACGCTAGAAAAACAACAGTTAGCTCAAGACAATTATTTAAATTGAATTTTGATTCTATTGATTGGAGTAAAAGATGATTTTGCCTTTTCCTATGCCTCAAATTTCAGATGAAGAAAGATTAAAAATATTAATGCTTAAACAAAAAACTGAAATAAAACATCAAGCAATTTTAATAGAACAGCTAAAAAAAAGAGTTGATAAGTTGAGTATATTAAAATGAGGGAAATACGTTGTGGTGAATGCAGCAGTATTCTTCAAGAAGTAATAGTGCATAAATCAGATAATAATAAAGTAGAGTTTATTATTGAAGCTCCATGTGTTAATTGTTTTGCAATTACTAGTGTTTCTTATCCTTCTGAAGAAGTTATAAACGATTACAATTTAAAAGGAGATGATTCGCATTTTGTAGGGTTTGTTATTGAATCTAAACAATCTCATTTACGTTTAATTAGATAGAAGATAGAACTATGAGTCAGATTGAATATAATTTAATGCCTCAAGGGCAAGTTCTTCAAGATTTTTCTGATTGCCGCGCTAGAAATTCTTTTATTATGGGGCCGTTAGGTTCTGGCAAAACTGTTCAATGCATACTTAAACTATTTGATTTAATGTGCGAACAAGAGCCTGTTAATGACCCAGAACATAAAAACTATGGAATTAGATTATCTAGGGTTATTGCCGCACGTAATACTTATTCTGAATTATTTTCTACAACTATTAAAGATTGGTTAGAAATACACGGTGAATTAGGTGACTTTAAACAAGGAAATAAAGAACCTCCTACACATTTTATAAGGTTTAATTTAGAAGATGGAACTAAAGTTGAATGTGATGTTATTTTTATTGCTTTTGACCGACCCGAACACGTTAAAAAAGCTAGAGGAATACAAACTACATGGGTGTGGTTAAACGAAACTAAAGAGCATTCTAAGGCTGTTTTAGATATGCTTGATTTACGTCATGGTCGTTACCCATCGAACAAAGAAGGAGCGCGTCCAACGCATCATGGAATACTTGGTGATAGTAACGCTCCTGATGAAGATCATTGGTATTTTAAGTTAGCTGAAATAGAAAGGCCGGAAGATTGGGCATTTTATAGACAAGCGGGTGGTGTTTTAAAAGACGGAGAAGAATGGATAGTAAACAAAAATGCTGAAAATTTAATAAATCTTCCTGTCGATTATTATAAACGTGGTTTATCTGGCAAAACAAATGATTGGATTAAAGTTAATTTAGCTAATGAATATGGTTTTGTATCTAACGGAAAACCTGTTCATCCCATGTATACTGATTCTGTACATTGTCAGCATTTAGAATTTAAACCTACGCATGATTACCCTATTGTTTTAGGTTTTGACTTTGGGCGAACACCGGCTTGTGCATTTTTACAAAGAACATCTATAGGAAGATGGGTTTGTTTTGATGAAATGGTGTTGACAGATTCGGGTGCTGTAGACTTTGCGCCTACTTTAAAGCGTTATATTGAAGAAATGTATCCCGATCATAATTTTAAAGGTTGGGGCGATCCGTCTGGAAGCAATAAAAATCAATCTAATTCTGAAACACCTTTTCAAATTATGAGAGCTGCGGGAATACCATGCAATCCTACGCAATCTAACGATCCTATGAAACGTAGGGCTGCTTTAGAAGTGCCTATGAAAGAGATGTGTATGGATGGAAAGCCAAGATTCACTGTTTTACCTAAAGCAGTCATGATTAGAAAAGGCTTACAAGGTGGGTTTTGCTATAGAAGAGTGCAAGTATCAGGCGAAAGATACACTGATGAACCAGATAAGAACGAATATTCGCACCCAGTAGAAGCGTTAGAGTATGCATTGCAGGGTGAAGGAGAAGGACGGCAAGCGTTAAACAGACAAGGTTTTAATCAACCAGTAACAGCCAAGGTAAAATTTAGTGTGTTCTGACATATATGTTGTGTTTACTAATGATGATGGTAATTGGTGGTCTAAGTTTTTACATAAAGAAATAAAACATTGCTTTGTTATTAAACCAGATCAATCACATTACATTGTTCACTCTAAAACTACAGAAAAATTCGANTTATTCACCAGTTGGANCAAAGATGATATACTCGACGAACCTTTTATTATGTGCGGGTATAAACAAAACGCAACGAATAACAATTTATTAATGTTAAATACGTGTGTTGGTCATGCCAAACAACTATTAGGCATTAATAATATGTTTATATTAACTCCATATCAATTGTATAAACATTTGTCGAAACAAAAGAGGCAAAAAAATGAAACGACCAAAAGCTCCACAACCAACTGCTGAAGACAAAGCAATGGTAATGCGCCAACAAGCTGCTCTTGATGAGGAAATTGCCGAAGGTGAAAAGCGTCTAAAAGCTGTAGCAAGAGGAACTTTAGGAACTAAATCTTTATTGGCTAAAGCATCTACACCTAAAGCAGCTAAAAAACGATCAGGAATAGGCGGTGGCGGTTATATGGGAAGCGGTGTAGGTCGAGGAATGTTTGGTATGTCTGCTAGTCAAATTGCATCTGCACAAGCACAGGCTAACGCAAGATCAGGAACAGCATAATGGAATTGCCTAAAGAGTTAGGGTCGCTCAATGATTTAAAAAGGCGAGAAGCTAAAGCATTTGAAATAGCTATGTATTGGCACGACATACTTGACGATGTGTATGAGTTTTTCTTACCTAATAGAAATTTGTTTGACAGCAACCGTCAGGGTCAAAAAAAGATGGAAAGAATCTTTGACTCGACTGCTCTTGAGGCAATACAGCAAGGTGCTAGTAAACTTCAAGAAAATATTGCTCCTATATGGGCTAGGTGGGCGACATTTGCTCCGTCAGATCAAGTCTTAAAAATGTTAGAAGAAGGTGATTATGGAGTATCTGAAGAAGAAATTAGAGCCAATTTGGAAAAACAAGCAATTACGATATTTGATTATATTAATCGTAGTAATTTTGCTACTCAGTTTTACGAACACGCTTTAGATTTACTAATAGGTACAGGTACGTTACGAGTAGATGAAGAAGACAATGACAATATGCCTGTTATTTTTAATGCTATTCCACAAAAAGGTATAGCATTTGAAGAAGGGCCATTTGGCACAATTGAAACGCATTGGCGAAAGTTTACTGTCAAAGCCCGTAACTTAGAAAGACATTGGATTGGATTTGAACCATCTGAAGCTATTGCTGAAAAAATTAAAAATGCGCCAGATTCTGATGTAGAACTTAGTGAGGGTGTTGTGTATATGCCTATAGCTAAGACATATTATGGTTGTGTGTGGGTAAAAAATGAAGATCGAATAAGTTGGATGCAAGATTATGGGCCATCTAGTCCTTGGGTTACTGGAAGATACTCTAAAGTATCAGGTGAAATTAGAGGAAGAGGGCCGGCATTGCAAGCATTGCCTGATGTGCGGTCTTTAAACAAAGCGAAAGAGTTTGTTTTACAAAAAGCGGCTATTGATTTAGCAGGAATGTACACAGCTACGGATGACGGTGTTACAAATCCCTACAATATAAGCATATCACCAGGAATTGTTATTCCTGTTGGTTCTAATAACTCATCTAATCCTAGTATTCAGCGGTTAGATACAGGAAGCAATCTTTCATTAGCACAATTTGAAATTATTGAACTGCAAAATGCTATTAAACGTGCATTGTTTAATGATTTGCGCGATCCTTCTGGCCCTGTTCGATCTGCTACTGAGGTAGCATTAGAGTCTAGGGAACTAGCTAAGAGGATTGGTAGCGCATTTGGGCGGCTACAGACTGAGGTATTAATACCAATTATTAAAAGAGTTACATATATTCTTACAAGACGCGGATTAATTACGCCAATTCAATTAGATGGGCGTGATATTGATATTAAATTCCTTTCTCCATTAGCTAAAGCGCAAGATGGAGAAGATTTAATGAGCGTTCAGCAAGCAGTTGCGTTTGTTTTGCAAACTGCGGGGCCAGATCAGGCAATGATTGCATTTAAGACTGAAGATTTTGGAACATGGGCCGGAGTTAAAACAGGAATGCCTGCAGAATTAATTAGAACTGAAGCTGAAAAACAACAGATAATACAAGCAGGAGCGCAAGCTGAACAAGCCGGATTGCCTACTTCTTCACCGCCTGTTCAAATGCAATGAGTTGGGACGAAATAGATAAAGCGGCAGTTAATACTAAAGCCGCTAAAAAACATAATGCAGAAAAAAGATCAAAAGCTGCTGAATTAGCCAAAGCATATAACAGATGTTTTGCTGATGACAATGGCAAAAAAGTAATTGAAGATTTGCATCAAAGATTTATTTATAACAACGATACACCATTTAATTCTTCTAACGCAAATTATGAAGCTGCGTATCACAATGGCGAGTCTGGCGTAATTAAATTCATTATAAATCAAATAAACCAAGCAGAACTTTTATGACTGAAACAATTAAAAAACGTGCTGTAAAAGCTACGCCAAAAATTCTTGTGCCTGATGGTGCAAAAAAGTTTTTAAAAGAATCTGGATTTAAAATGTCATGGTTAGAAGATTTAGCTAAAGAATATCAATTTGATTCATTCGATTATGTTCAAAAGTTTTGTGCATTTAGATGCAACAAAGACGGCAAACACGTTGAATGGATTGATATTAATACACTTGCTTTGTTAAACGGTAAAAGAAAATTTTTTGAAATAAAAATGAAACATCAACCATTAAGCAAAAAACGAAAGATTATTAATTTACCTTGGGAGTAAACAATGGAAGAAGAACAGACCGCGACTGAAAACACTAGCGATACTCTGTTAGATCAAGCAGCACCAACTTTAGGTGAAGGAGAGTTTTTTCTTTCTGAAGGTATTAAAGGCAGTGGCGATATTCCAGATTGGTATATTCCAGATAAATACAAAAGCGTATCAGATCAAGCTAAAGCATATTCTGAGTTAAATAAAAAGTTTGGTGGCTTTACTGGCTCACCCAAAGATGGCTATGAAACTCCAGAGGGCATTGAGTCAGACGATGCTTTGTTATTAGAGTTAAATGAATTTGCTGCAAAAACTAACATGAGTCAAGACGCATATAATGATGCGTGGCAATTATTGTCTGCACAAGATCAAGCTGTAAACGAAGTAAATCAAGAAGATGAATTAGCTAAGTTAGGTGATAACGCACACAATAGGATTAAGACTGTTGAAGGATTTTTGAAAAACAATCTTAGCTCAGAAGTATATGAAGAAGCGCGAGAGTTAGTTACAAATGCTGATTCTATTAAATTAGTAGAAATGTTAGTTAAAGCTACTGCTCCTGTTAAACTTCCTATTGATGGTGGAGAAAGTCCAACAGGAATTACATGGTCTGACATTGAAACTGAAATGTTTAAAAAACATGAAAATGGGCAATTATTAAGAAGCGTTAGCCCTGACCATGAAAAGAAAATAAAAAGAATGCAACATGAATGGGGAGGCGATAAACCTAACGCAATAACAGTTGGTTGATGTAAGTATATATTTTAAGTTATAATCGCCCAATCTGGATACCATCTTAGTATGCCCAGTGATTTAGGTTGACTGCTGACCAGATTACTGGGTACTCAGCACATACCTTAAAAAATTGTTTTTAAATTACTCTTTTTTGAGGAAATACACATGAGTAAAACTTTATCCGCTGTTGCGGTTACGGAATTTGACAGTATGGTCAAACACGCCTATCAAGGTAGTGGCCTGCTGAAAAGTGCTGTAACACAGCGCAACAATGTAGTGGGCGATACTTATAAGTTTCGTCGTATGGGGAAGGGACTAGCTAATCAAAAGTCTACTTCTGATCTTGTTACTCCTATGGATGTAGCGCACGAATTTCGGACTGCAACTTTGCAAAATTGGAATGCTCCTGAGTATACCGATTTGTTTGATGCTCAAGATGTAAACTTTGACGAAAAACAAGAATTAGCAGGCACTATTGCTGATGCTCTTGGTCGTCGTTGTGACCAACTTGTAATTGATGCTATGGATGCTTCTACGCCATTAACTAGTGTAGTAGGTACTGGTGTTGGTGGTGCAGGAACAAATCTTAACATGTCTAAGATTATTAAAGCGCAAGTTGAATTGCGCGATCAAGGTGTGCCAAACAGTGATTTGTTTGCCGCTGTTAATGCTCTTGGGTTGTCAGGTTTGCTAAACGACACAACTGCTACATCTGTAGATTTTCAAGCAGTAAAAGCACTTGTTTCTGGTGAAATTGACACTTTAGTCGGGTTTAAGTTTGTGATTCTTGAAACTCGTGTTGAAGGTGGATTAACTACTGCTGCAAATGTTGTTGATTCTTGGTTCTTCCAACGCCCTGCTGTAGGACTTGCAATTGGCATTGATATGAAAACCAGTGTTGATTACGTGCCAGAACGAACTTCATTTTTGTGTAACGGAATGTTAAAAGCAGGAGCCGTTGTGCGCGATGAGGGTGGTTTAGTTAAAGTTCAATACACGCAAACTGCATAGGAGGCTATCATGGCTTTTGCAAGAGTTGGATTATGCCGCATTGGCGGTTCTGGAAATGGTGGCAGCACTTGGCAGTATACTTCTACTGACAATAAGGCGGCGATTGATAATGCCGATTATTTTTTACCGGCTATTAGTGAGTTAAGTATTGGTGATCTTATTATTTGTAAGGACACTACTACGGCTACTGCGCCCATTGTTCATTTGACGTACATTAAGACACAAACCGCTACAAGCATTACAGCGGCAGGCGGTATATTAGTAACCGCATAATAATCGGGGGCGCAAGCCCCCTTTTTATTAGGAGAATAAAATGCCAAAAGGTAAAGGTACATACGGTAGTACAAAGGGCCGTCCACCCAAGGTTAAAAAGCCTAAATAAAACGGAGTAATTTATGCGTAAAGGTTTATATGCAAATATTCATGCCAAGCGTAAAGCCGGAAAAAAAATGCGTAAAAAAGGCGCTGTTGGCGCACCTACTGATGCTGATTTTAAGAATGCAGCTAAAACATCTAAAAGTATGTTGAGCAAATAAAATCATGGCTGAAAAAATCAAGTTAATATCTAATGCTTTAATATTAATTGGTGATTTGCCAGTTACATCTTTAAGCGGTAATACTCGCGCAGAAACAGTAGCCAACAACCTGTATGACAATATTGTCCAAGCAGAGCTATCTAAATTTAGATGGGGTTTTGCTAGGCGTAAAGCTCAGTTAGGTTTAACTACTGAAACGTCTGTAGGTAATGAATTTAGTAATATTTATCAATTACCTACTGATATGTTAGCTTTGATTAAAATTGACCCTGCTATTAACTATCAAATTCTTGGTGATAAATTATACGCCAATACATCTGGTTCTGTGTTTTGTGATTATACGGCTAATGTAGAAGAAGGTAACTGGCCCTCTTATTTTGCTAAAATGATTGAATATGCTTTAGCTATGGATTTTGCACCATCTATTCGTGATAGTGCAGCATCTGCTGATGTTAATGCAGCTAAGTATATTAATGCGTCGCGTATGGCGCGTTATACAGATTCACAACAACATCCTACTACGCCTATTAGGAGTCAGCCATTTATTAGCGTGAGGCAATAATGGCTAACTCTACATTTATGCAGACTAACTTTGTTAGTGGTGAATTATCGCCGCTATTAAAAGGCCGTACTGATTTAGATCAATATTATGCCGGTTGTGAAACTGCTAAAAATGTATTAATTGTTCCGCAAGGTGGTTTAAAAAGACGCGCCGGTACAGAGCATATTGACCAAGCATTACGTCAATTAAATGGTTTAGTATATAGCAGCACTCTTAGCGGGAGCATGAGTAAAGGAGGCGCTACATCAGCAGGAGGTAATGAGGCTGCTGCTATTTTAGCTTTAAATGATTTTAATTCTTCTACAATTGTATTAACTACAACTGATATTGATGCGATAGGTGTAGGAGCTACTGAATATGAAATAGCTAGATATACATATACTGGAACTAATCCAATTGTTTTTATTGATGTTGAAAACATTCAATTAACAACAGGAACAGAAAGTAATGTTTTACCCGCTGCTGTTAAAGTGCAAATATCAGCAAACGGAGTTAGTAATTGGGTAACACTTCAAACAATAACAGTAACTGCTGCATCTCAAGATGTAAGAGTTAAAGTTGTAGGATCTTATACATCATCATTTATTCGTTTAATTAGAACTGGTGATACAGGGGATTTAGGTGATAAGCGTTTTCAATTAACTGATTTAAACGTAATTGTTGAATCAAAAGTTGGTAATACTTTTCAAGTATCAAAAACTAAAACATTTTCTTTTAGTATTGAAACAGATCGTCATTATTTAGCTGTAGCAACAGGAGGATTAAATTCTGTTACTACTGCGTTTGGTAATATGGCGTTTTATAGAATACCTCATGCCGGTTCTACTGAAACTTTATTAATTGCAAATGTAAGATTGCCATATCGCAGCGATCAAATAAATGAAATTCGTGATGCTCAAACAGAAAATGTAATGCTTTTGTTTCAACAAGATCATGCACCAAAAAGAATAATTAATAAATCTGGCGATACATTTGATTCATTTACTATTGATAATATTCCGTTTAGTAATGTGCCTCAATTTGACTATGACGATAGTGAAAGTCCTACACCAGTAGTTAGTGAAATTCAAAGAATTACATTTAATGGTTTTGAATCTGGAACTGTTTATCAAATTGATGTTGAAGGTGTAGTTAGTAAAAACATTACTTTTTCTGGCGCTAGTACGACAGGAGGGCAAGAGTCTACTGCTTTTAATTTACAAAAAAACTTGCAAGAAATGCCTGTATTTGGAGAAACTGGTGTAGATGTTACATTTGTAAATTTTACATCAAGTGGAAATGTATCTGTTTTTGATATTACTGTATCAGGAGAATCAGCAAAGAATTTTAAACGTTTTTCTGGTTTTCCCACTTCTGGAACGTCTAGCAATACTATTCGATTTGTTACACAACAAAATGGTTCTCCTAGAAAAGAAAATGTATGGAGTAATGTAAGAGGCTACCCAAAAATGGGTGCGTTTCATCAAGGTAGACTATGGTTAGGAGGAACAAAATCTAAACAACAAAGTTTATTTGCATCCAAGTCTGGAACATTTTTTGATTTTTTCTTTGAAGAAGGTGATGACGATGAAGGATTGTTTATTACAATAACTTCAAGAACTTTAACAACAATTGTTGATATTAATTCAGATCGTGGCTTGCAAGTATTTACTGCCGGTGCGGAATTTTTAGTTAAAGGAAGTACACCAACAACTATATCTATTGACTCTCAAACACAGCATGGATCATCTAGCGTTGAAGCAAAATCAATAGATGGCGCTACATTATTTGTAGATCAAAACGGTAAATCAATTAGACAGTTTGTGTTTAATTTTAATGAAGACGCTTACACATCTAATGATATTTCTGTTTTATCTTCTCATCTTATTAATCAACCAACAGATTTAGCTGTATTAACAGGAACTACGTCAGAAGATTCTAACTGGGTATTTATAATAAATACTGATGGTACTGCATCTATTTTAAATACTGTTCGCGCACAAGATATAAACGGTTTTACTCAATTTGTTAATGCTGATTCTGGGTTGTTTACTGGAGGAGTAGCTTTAAAAAGAAATGCCGAAACTGCATCTGTAGTTAATAATGATTTGTTTTTAGTAAATAGAGTTTTGCCAAATGACAGATTGTCTGATGTTTATAGAATAGAAAAGTGGGATTTTAATTATCTTTTAGATTCTGCAATAAAAATAAACAATGTATCTGCTACAGCAGTAACTTTACCTAAAACGCATTTAATAGGATCAATTGTTAGCGTAATAGGAAATGGTAATAATTTAGATAATAGAGTTGTTGCAGCAAACAATACTATTACATTAACAGCAGATGAATTATCAGGTGGCCCATTAAATTTAGAAATTGGATTAAATTTTGTTCCTACTGTTAAACCCATGCCGCTTAATACTAATATGGGTAAAGGACAAAACGCTATGAAACAGAAAAAAATAACAAATATGAATTTGCGTTTTTATGAAAGCGCGGGAATTTACATTGATGGTAATCCATCGCCTGTTAGACAATTAACAACATTTAATAATACTTTTGCATTTTTAATAACTAGCGGTACGCCTGTAGTTGGTAATTCTTATAATGTAAATGGTGCAATTTATTTAGCTAACAGTTTTATTGGTTCTATTTTAACTGCAACTCGTACATCTGGGCGAGGTGCATTGCCTGCTAATGGTAATTTATTAGGAACGCCTAACCTACAGTATGCAAGCGTTGACGCAACTGATAGCCCACTAGGTACACCATTTGAAATACGCACTGGTATTATTGAAGACAATAATGGCGGTAAAGGTTGGGATATAGATGTTTCACCATTAATTACAGTGCCTGATGCAGCACCATTTCATATACAAGCAATACAGTATGAGGTTGAATCGTCATGATTTTTACTATTTTAGCAGGCTTAGGAACAGCAGTTAGTGCTTATGGTCAGGTAGAAGCGGGTAAAGCACAAGAAGATCAATTAAAAGAACAAGCAAGACAAGCAAAAATTGCTGCTGATAGTAAAGAATTAAAACGACGAGAAGAATTAAATAAAATATTAGCTGCTAACAATGCTTCATTAGCTGCCGGTGGAATAGCAATAGAAGGTTCGCCATCAAGTTTAGCTTTATCGTCTGCGGAAAATATTAGTCTAAGTGAAGGAATGATAGCTTTAAGCGGAAGATTAAAACGTAGCCAAATGAGAAGGCAAGGAGCTATGGCTGCTAAAATGGGTAGAACTGCTGCACTTGGTACATTATTGCAAGGTGGCGCTTCAATTGCCGGTGGTTTAGGCGGCGGTAATTTAGACGTTGCTAAATCAATTAGCCCTAGCAGTGTTGGAAGTTTAAGCACATTAAAAGCGCGTGGCGGCATTTTAAATATTTAAGTAGGGAAAATAATGGCACAAAAACCTATAAGCTATTACGGAACATTTACTCCTACTGGAGTAGATCCTAGTATAGCTAGAAGAATGGAGCAACTTGCCGGTGTAGGTCAGCAAGTAGCTGATTTATCTGTGGGTTTTGGTAAAGCAAAAGCAGCAGCAGATGCTCCAGAACAAGCATTAGCAGACGTTGCTAAAGCTAGAGAAGAAGGAACAGAAATAAAAAAGAAAAGCCCATTTGCTTGGGGAGGTGAAGTTTATAATCAAGTAGCACTTAAAGCGTATGAAAGTGGCCTTAATCACGATTTAAAAAATTCTTTGTTAGATGCACAAGCGCAAAATCCAGATGATATTAATGCTTATAGAGAAGTAGCATCTCAAACATTAAAGATGTTAAATAATGCACCGCCAGAAATAAAACTTGCATCTGCTCAATTTTATAATAATGTCAATTCTGATATAGAACGTCAAATTGATAAACAAGCAAAAATAAAAGCAGATGCATCTATAGCTGCTAATTTAGCAATAGGAATAGATGACCAAGTAGCATCTGTTTTAAATTCTGCTAGAAATGGAGATAAAAATAAAGTAAATGCAGCATTAGCAACAATAACTTCAGATATAAATAATGGAATAGACGCCGGAGTTTTAGACGCATCTGCTATTAATCAACTAGAATCTTTAAAAGATAATATTGCTATTCAAGGTGTAATTGGACAGTTAGATAGAACATTATTAAATGAAGAACAAACTCCTTTAGAGCAAATTGCTGCCGGTAAAGAATTTGTTAATCGTTTAATTCAAGCAAGAGACATTGAAGGATTAGACCCAACTCAAACAGATAATTTAATTAAACAATTAAATGCAAAAGTTAATGACAAAGAACTAACGTACAAAAAAGAACAAAATACTTTAACTGAAGAAGAAGGGTTAGAATTAACTTCTTTTGTTTTTAAACTTAAAACAGGTGAGATTAATCCTGAAAATGCATTACAAAAAATATCAGATATGTTTGATAGCGGTATAATTCGCACTATAGAAGAAAGAATGAGATATGAATCATTAGTAGCAACAGAAGTTAATAAAAACAATAAATTGCAAGATCAAAACGCAATAATTAACAATGTTCTAAATGGCAATTCAACAAATAATACTTATGATAAAGCAGATGTAAATAAACATTATGCATCATGGCAAGAAAATCTTTCTCCAGATCCAATAGAAAGAGTTATGGAACAAGCTGAATATGCAAAAAAACTTGGCATTGTTCCATCTGATATGTCTTCACAAATAGAAAATGACATTATATCTGCTGACCCAGAAAAAATTGTTTTAGCTTTAGATTTAATGGATAGGATTAAACAAAAGCCATCTATGTCTAAAGTATTTAGTGCTAATGATTTTGCATTAGCTGAACAAATACAATTTAATTTAGAATATATGCCTGATAACCCTCAACAAGCTATAAAAATGGCTTTATCTGAAGTTGATATAAATAATGAAGATAAAATAACAGCAAGAAAAAAAGCATTTGAAGATGCTACAACATCTAGTTCTGCTCGAAAACCTAAAATTGATCTTGATGCTGATGTTGCAAGTTTTTATGAAGAAATGTTTAAGCCTGATTTTAATCCATTAGGAGCAAACACTGCTAGATTAGTAGCTGATTATAAAAAATTAGTTGAAACTTATTGGGTAGCCGGAGTAAGTCCATTAAACAATTTTAATAAAGCAAGAAAGATGGCTAAAGAAGATATTCAAACTCAATGGGGGGAAACATCTTTAACTGGAGATGGTGTAATGCAATTTCCTCCCAGTAAATTTTACACATATGCAAATGGTTTAGGAATTTCTGATGAAGATGTTAGAGATGAAATTTTTAATATTGCAATAAAAGATAATAAAAATATTAATTATACAAAAGAAAATATTTATCTTCGTTCTGATAATGAAACGGATCGAATAGCTACTTTAGGTAATAATTTTAACCCAACGTATACAGTTTTTGCACTAAATAATGATGGTATTTTAGAGCAATTATTTTTTGAAAGCATAGATAAAGAAGGAAATGTTGTAACAAAAGATAGGTTTTATCCAAATATAGAAATAGCTCAAGAAAACGAAAATGCGCGTATTAAAGAAAAAGCAGAACAAAAAATAAAAGATCAATTTAAATTGGGAAAATTTTCAACTCCTAAACCAAGAAATTTACTTAAAGAAATAAAAGAAGAAGTAATAGAAGAAAGTCGTAAATTAGACGATTATGTTAATCAATTAGATGCGGATTTTGATAAAGCAGTTGATGAAACTTCTAAAATATTAGGTAAAAAGAAAAAGCAATTTTTTAAAGGCTCTAACATAAAAAGAGAAAATAAATAATGCCTTTTGTACCTAGTGTTGAAGGTGAGATTTACGGTCTTAGGCAAGGTTTATTGCCTACTGAACCTGTTGACCCTATTGCTGATTTAAGTTTTGGCGAAGTTACAAGCGCGGCATTTAGACAAGAAAATATAGTTGGAGCATTATCTTCTAAAGTAGTTGGTCAGCCTGATACAAAAGATAATCCAGATTTTGACGCTTATAGTTTTTTTACTGATGCAGAAAAGTTAAATGAAAATTTTGTTATGTCTGCAATATATGCTGATGATGAAAGCGAAATAGAAGCAGTACGCAGTCAAATGGCAATGGAAATAAAAGATCGCCAAACAATTCAACAAGCGGGTGCGTTAGGCGGCGTTATGACTATGGTTGCCGGTATAGCTTCACCATTAACATTTTTATCTGTTGGCGGTGTAGCATTAAATACATATCGCACTGGGAAAAGTATTTTAAGTGGTGCTGCTGTTACTAGCTCTGTTGTTGCTGTTGACACAGCTATAGAAGAAGCAGCATTGCATTCACAACAACTTACTAGAACATTTGGCGAATCTGCTATTAATGTTAGTGCCGGTGTTTTTTTAGGTGGCATATTAGGCGGTGGTGCAGCTAGTCTTTCAAAATATGGTATTGACCAACAACAAATAGCTGAATTAGAAGATGTGTTAAATGTCGAGCCTAAAATTGCAGCGGGTATTAATCCTGCAATTAATGTTGAAACAGCACCAATAGGAGAAAGTATAGGTGCTGCTAAGACGTTTGGCGATCAACAAGTAAAAGGAAAATTTGCTAAGTTTGTAACTAAAAAGTTAGGTTTTGATCCTCTATCAAGAACAATAACAAGTGACAATCCGTTTACTAGGCAAATAGCTGTACGATTAGCAGAAAATCCAATAGAAATGGATGGTCAAGTTTTACAAGCAGCAGAGTCATTAGCTCAATTACATTCTGGTAAATATGCAACTGCTTTGCAAGAAAATGCACAATTTTTTAATGCATATAAAAAATCAGGCGAAATAGTTAAAGTTGAAAAAACTGCAACTTCAACAACAACTTTTCGGCAAGGAAAAGGTAAATTAAACAAAAGAGAATTTAACAAAGCTGTAGCTACTGCAATACGCAAAGGCGATAGTGATATACCAGAAATAAAAGCAGCCTCTGATATGTGGCGCAAAGAATTATATGACCCACTAAAAAATGAAATGGTTGCACAAAAGTTATTGCCAGAAGATGTTGATGTAGCAACAGCAAATAATTATTTAAATCGTGTTTGGGATAAAGATAAGATTACAGCAAATCGTCCTGAGTTTATTACTAAAGTATCTAACTGGTTAGCTGATAAAGACACTAAGTTGTTTGATGAAAGTCAGTCTATTTTAGATGATCTTGCCGGTGATTCTGTAGAAGCTAAATTAACAAATTTAAAAAACCAAATTAAAACTGCAACTCGTGATGAAAAAAAGAAATTAAAAAAACAAGAAACAATAATTAAAAATTCAGAATTTAAAAATCGTTTAGATATGGAAGATCAAGACTATAGGCGAATAGCCGGAGAAATTGCTACACGCATACAGGGTAGTCCAGATGGACGTTTACCTTATGATTGGAAATTAGGCGATGGAAAAAAAGGAGGTGTTAATTCTAAAGGTATTTCTGGAACATCTTTGCGTGGCCCATTAAGAAATAGAGTTTTTCAAATTGATGATGAATTAATTGAAGAATTTTTAGAAAATGACATAGAAGTTTTAGGCGCAAGATATGTGCAAAATATAGCAGGCGATTTAGAGTTAATGAGGGCTTTTGATGATGTAAATATGGATGTTCAAATAAAAGAAATTAGAGATTGGTGGGACAAAGAGTTGGATAATCCTGATCTTACTATTAAACAAAGAAAAAAAATGACCAAGCAAAAAGAGCAGGATGAAATAGACATTGCAGGCATGCGCGATAGGATACGCGGTGTTTATGGCTTTCAAGCTGATAACATTTGGTCAAGGATGGGGCGTTCTGCAAGAGATTTAAATTATCTTAGGTTGTTAGGTGGTGTAACCATATCAAGTTTGCCAGATCTTGCGCGTGTTGTAATGGCTGAAGGATTTATAAATACTTTTAGTAAAGGTTTAATTCCTTTAATTTCTAACTCAAAAGCTACAAAACTTGCAAAAGAAGAGTTGCGAAGATATGACGTAGGTACAGATGTTCTTAAATCAGGAAAGTCCGAAATTATTGCTGACGTTGCAGATTATGCTCAAGGCGGTACTATTGTAGAGCGAGGATTAAGGGCCGGTGTAAATCAATTTGGTAAATTTAATTTGCTTGATTATTGGACTGCCGGAATGAAACAACTTCATGCAGTAACAATGCAAACATCTATTTTTAATAGTTTGTCTAAAGGAAAGTATGACAAGCGTTTAGCTAGATTAGGAATTGATGAAGAAACATCTAAAAGAATGTGGCAGCAAGTAAAAAAACATGGAAGCAAAACAGATGGCATATGGCTAACAAATGCTAAAAACTGGGATGAACCTAATTTAGAAGTAATATGGGGCGCTGCGGTACGAAAAGAAAGCGACAGAGTTATTATAATCCCCGGTCAAGAAAAACCATTATTTATGTCTAGCGAAATGGGAAAAACTATTGGTCAATTTAGGTCATTTATTTTTTCAGCTACACAAAGAATAGTTATTCCTGCTATTCAACGGCAAGATCAAAATACATTAGGCGGTGTAGTGTCATTAATGGGTATGGGGATGTTTTCATATTATTTAAAACAAAAAATTGCAGGAAGACCAATTAGTGATGACCCAAAAGTTTGGGCTATGGAAGGTATAGAGCGATCTGGTATGGCCGGAATATTAGGAGAAATAAATACTACAATTGAAAAAATATCGGGTAATTCAATTGGGCTTAGATCGTTACTTGGAGTTAATGAATTTGCTTCTAAACAAGTATCAAGAACAGTATCAGAGTCATTGCTTGGGCCAACATTAGGCAGTTTATTAAGTACAACTGTAGCAGCTACAAATGCTATAACATCTTCTGACGAAATGACTGAATCTGACATTAGAACATTACGACGATTAATACCTTTGCAGAATTTGTTTTATTTACGATTTGCTTTTAATGAAGCAGAAAAAGCTGCAAATGATCTATAACAGCATTTATAGTATAATCCGCACAATATGAGGTGCAGAAATGACAGTAACAGCAGCAACAACTAGAAACGATTATGTTGCAACAAGTGGGCAAAGGGTATTTGCGTACACGTTTACAGCTTTGCTTGAAAGCGATATAAAAGTTCTAAAAAACGGAACTGCATTAGCACTTGGTGAAAGTAATGATTATACGTTGTCTGTAGTAGGAACATATGGCGGTAATGTTACTCTAACTTCTGATGCTGTTACTGGCGATAAAATTGCTATTTATTTAGATATGCCTTTGTCTCGTACAACTAATTATCAAAACAGCGGAGACTTTTTAGCACTTGATGTAAACGGTGATTTTAACAAATTATGGTTGGCTATTCAGCAAGGCACAACTGATCTTATACGAGCTATTAGACGGCCTGTTGCAGATGCAGGCACTATTAACATGGAGTTGCCAATTGCTTCTAGTAGAGCTAGTCAATTATTAGGATTTGATGCTACTGGTGCAGTAGAAATGTTGGCTTATACTGCGTCAGGCGTTGAAATACTAACAGTAGATGAGTTTACAGGCACTGGCTCTCAAACGGCATTTACTCTTACTGATGCACCGGCAGTAGCTACTTTATTACAAATATCTATTGATGGATTAATGCAGCAAGTAAGCTCTTATAGTCTGTCTGGATTAATTGTTACATTCTCTGAAGCACCGCCATTAAATTCTAAAATAGAAGTACGAAAGTTTATCCGCAATACAGATGTAGTGGGTGATATTACAGGCGTAGTAGCGGGTACAGGATTAAGTGGTGGTGGTACTACAGGAAATGTAACGCTTGCA
>JGI24004J15324_10000095_pt1 | contig 30737 bp, 23 predicted proteins | sample LinPmetageLP32_FD_15324 | JGI IMG/M metagenome (IMG submission 15324)
TCTTTCTCTGTCGCCTTTAATAAAAATGTTGTTTGCATTGAAGCTTGTCTCTGGGAGTTGCTTCTTTTCTGCGTATAAAAATTCGTTTTCTAAAAATGCTGTTGAGGAATTCGGGAAGTTATCACCTTTACCATCATACTCTCTACGGATTACATTATCGATCCATCCATAGATGGTATCAGTAGAGCCTGATGTAGTATCTTCTATTACAAAGTCTCCTGAGCTATCAGAGGTAGTGACTGTATCGAAGTCCCAATTCAAAATGGATAAGTCCATTGAAGGTATTTGCACATCATTAATAATGAAAGCGTTGGAACCATCAATTGATTTTTTGTTACCATAATTTAAAATGTCTTTATTGTGTTCTCGAATAGATGAGTTTGGAATGTAGTCAAGCCAAGCCGATACTCGACCGAACTCTAAGTCTGTTCTATGCAGAACGGAACCTGTAAAGTTTTGATAATGAGATGCAGCATAAATTCTTTTTGGTGCTCTTAAATAAGCAGATCCTGTTACGTAGGTAACGGTAGCTGATGCGGTGGTTTCGTATTTAATATCATCAAAATTGTGAGCTACGGCGTACAATTCAATAGATGAACTTGGAGTTGTATTGGTGACATTCCCCGCAAATGGGTACGTATCAGGTTTAATCCTTAGTCCAACATTAAAGTGAGTATCTTCATAAACATCATACATGAAAGGTGTTTCAATGTTTATCGACTTTGTTCGATTTCTAACAACAAACTTAGCGTGCTTTGATTCTAAAGAGTCTCGCACAAAATATACTTGAAGGTCTCGAGCTTCTTTGAATGTTGAAGTTCCACCAGTGAATTGGGTAATAGTTAGTTGTGTGGAGGCTAGAGTTGTTGAAATTTTAGTGTTACCATTTGCACCACCAACTGCTTGAGTAAGATTTGCTGCAGGGGTTGCACTTGCAGGTGTAATGGATCCACCATGCCCATTGGCATTGTTGATAGCTGCTAATAGCTTATTTAACATAAATCCAAGACCGGACGGATCAAGAAATACCGATGTGTTTCCATTTGATAAAATAATTGCATTTCCACCAGATGACCTAAACTCATAGGTTTTAGTTAAACCTGTGGTATCAGTTAGGGTAAATGTTTTACCATTATAATCTGCTGGGACATAGTTCGCAAAAGTAAGAGCTGCAGTCGCAGCTGCTGTTGCAGCAAGTTGATCTGCCCACCAAGTAAAGTTCGAAGCGTTGGTCGGCATTGCCTCGTGAAAACCCATAACTGAGGCGGAAATAAATGGTGTTGAGAAAAACCCTTGCTCCCCAAGTTCCTTTTTAAAAGGTGCGATGAAATCAGCTTCCATTGTAAACGCATTGTTGACTGCTTGGTCTGAGATGTGGGAGCCACTTATGAAAGTCAGTGTACCGCTCTGATACATCGTAGCAGAGAAATGAGTTGGACTATTAAGATTAATGTATTTCTTTTTAACGGACGTTACTCTTGATTTGTCTCCAAGATATTGTGTTCCAAAGTCTGTGTATTGATTTAGTCTCAACAATTCGTCGTCAATACCAAAGCATCGAATAAGATTTCTTAAAGACTTCTCCGTTCCTTTTGAACCATAAATGTCCTCGAGGTTATTGTAAATGTTTAGATAGATGAGGTTCTTGATCTCATCAATGTTTAAATTAAATTGATTACCCGTATAATCTATGTTAGAAAATGTTTCAAAAATTTCCGAGGATAAAAATAAATCGCTCGTGATAAATCCTTTATTGGTTAACAACTCACTAGCAAATGGAGGCGCTTTTTGGCTACCAGAATAATACTGTTTATCTGCTAGAGTATTTAGGGCACCTACTTGAACTCGCAAGGTGTCCATGTAGCTCGCCATAATATGAGATAGTTTTCTTAAGTCTTCTTCGCCTTGTCCATCTTCCTGTGTTAGCCAAGATGGTAGAGACCTGTAAAAAGCTTGACCACGACCACTGTCGTAGTCAGATCCACTTAATTGCATCTCTGATGTGAGAGACACTACGTCGGGGTGAGTTGAGTAAATGATTGGAGTTTTGGTCTCCGAATAACCAGCCTCATTCATAGCAGAAGTGGCTATTCTTGCACTTGTGGTGCTTGCGTATCCCGTCCAGTTTCCGTTAGCAATTCGACCGGAGTAGTCCAAAACTGTTGCATCGGTCGTTGCATTGCCGGTGATACCTTCGTTAAACTTTAGATAGACACCTAAGTCCGAAGTGTTATCGTCCGTATTTGCTCCGCCGCCTACTGCGTTGAACCAATTAAGTTTGATTTGTCTCGAGGTTCTCCGGACTTTCCAGAAGCGGAACTCGTCGAGGGATGCAGATAATTTACCGCCGTTAGTTACACCTTGTCCGGAAGAGTATGCAGTTTGTAGTGCACCAATGAAACCATCTAAACGACCAGACAGTACTGCGAAGTTGGGTGTGGAGTCGGAACCGTTTTCTTCGCCATTAGTGTAGAACCTTACTGTCGCATTAGAATCACCATCAATTACAGAGAATGCATAATGATTCCAATTAGTTTCAGTTGTCCCCATTACAAAAGCAGATATATCAGATGTAGCACCGTTCGCAATGGTTATGGCCATCATCCTTATTCCAGTTCCATCATCAAATGTTTCTACAACCACCCTAGAGTATCCAGTAGCACCAATGGTAACGCCGTTCCAAAGGTCTAAAATGACCTCTTTTCTTTGGTTAGCAAAATCATAGGAAGCTTTTTTCATCCAAAATTCAATGGTGATACCTTTGTTTGTAAAGTCACAATTAAAATTTTGAGTTCTGTTTTTTGCTACATCATACTTGGCGGAGTACTCAAAATGCTCATCTAAGTTAGTAGCAGTGGAGTCAATGTGAAGCCCTCCGTGAACCTCAATGTATTCTGGTACTGAGGTATTGGCGTAATTACCAGTCTTTCCACTAATGTTTGCAGTGGTTCCAAGTTGAACGTGTCCGGTTGTTTTGGGGTATTTGTTCTCAAACACATAGCGCTCTAAGTGAGAAGCTTTCTGTTCAAAGTCGAGCTGCTCTGCTTTTGACCCATCATAAGGATAGTCTTCGTAAATTCTGCGGATGGCGGCGTCATAATAAAGTTCTGCGGAGCCATAATAGACAAAATTCTTAGGATCAGAGAAGTCTAGAGGTGGGATGTAAGTTTCCCTAGTCTCGACAGTCTCGTCAATAAACGTAGTTGATTCTACGTCTGTTGCAGTATCTTGATAACTTGTTGATGTTTTTCCGAAAAGATTCTTAATACTCATTGTTCACCACTCTAAACTTATGCTTGAAGGAAAGTTGTTCAAATGTTTTTGTTGCAACACTGTGTAGGGCTAACTCAATTAGGTAAGTATAGTTTGGCTCCAACATTGTCAAGTCTAAATCAAAAAAGTTTCCTTTAGAATCGTATGATAGCAAAGTAGAATTAGTTGTGGTGTCATAGTCAAAGACAGTCTCATCCGTTACAAGTCTTGTGATTTTATAGTGTAGATTTTCATAAACCTCAGTTGTGGGTGAAGAAGTTGCAGTCGTAAAAATGTTTGGACTCCACTTTTTCTCCCTGATGTAGAAATAAAACCTATTTGTTGACTTGCTATAATAATTCTCCTGAGAACCAACGCATGAAACTACCAAATCGTTTTCTGGTGCAAATGCCAATGCGGTTGCAGTTTTAACCGTGATTGAGCCAGTGTGGTACTGCTTTGCGCCGGTAGCATCTGAACTGCGCCAGACGTCAGCTAGTGATGCTGAGGTGGTTGTCAAACAAACACTAGCAGTGTAGATACCTGTTTCTGCAAGACCTCCAGTTGCTGGAGTATCAATGCATTGGGTAAACTTATTCCCGCCAGCTTTATCATAAAGATCTACGTAAATTGGACCAGTGCCGATTGCTGGTATGTTCGTTAATTGACCTCGGTGATAATTGTACAAATAGAGAGTGTTCAAATTATCTGCTGCTGGAGCTAAGGATGAGGAAGCGTAAAAGTTAATTCTGTCATCTTGAATAGTTGAGTTCCAACGAGCCTCTAAAACCGGCCGCTTATAAAAGAACTCTGAGCCTCTTGCAAAAAACTTCTTTGTATAAAAAGATCTCTCAATTGTTCCGTCAGTCACAGAGGTTGGTAGTTTTACCATAAAACCGTCATTTATTCTACCATCAATCCATGACTGAACCTGTGTAGTAACATCGAGATTGAGATCTTCAAGACCTGTTGGAAATGCTTGAGTTGTTGAGGGGGATGCGTAGGTATCTCCACCCTGTGATGCCCACAGACCATCGCCACCAGAAAATGTAGCAGTTTTATCATCCCCTTCTCCACCAGCAGCGAGGTTTTGGGCTCCTCCGCCAGTTGCTGTTTGTAAAGCTCTAAAGCTTGAAGTATCGGTAATGGTAACGGTTTTACCCACTACAGCGCCTGTGTTTATAAGTTCAACTAGTTCTGCAGTAGTGAGAGTTACTGGGCCGGTGTCGTCTGGTGTGACCGTGCACACGATTGCAGCAGCCGTTCCAGTGAAACCAACCAGTACAGCATCTGCAGCATTTGCCGCAGGGGCATTTACTATAGTTTTAAATGTATTTGTGTTTCTTGCTCTTCCTTTTGCTACTGATGTTAGGACTATATCGTTTGTGATATCCAATGTTGCTGTTGCACTAACAGGATTACCATTTGAACTAACCCAGCTTGATCCAGTTCCATAGGTTAGATCAGAATAGTCATCCATGTCCAAACCATAGCCCTCGTTCCATGAGCCACTGATACTGTTCACTTGAAGGTTGAAGTCCACCGGATTGGTGTTACCGTGCTCAGCATTATATAATCTTAAAAAATAAGAAGATCCTGCAGGAACAATTTTGTTGGTTATGTCGGCTTGTATCTCGGTAAGATCAAATTCAATCAAAATCCTAGCTTCTTCAGTAGAGAAACCATCGGAACTTGATACTTGTCCATAGATACTAAAGTTTTCCAAAATGTCTGCTTGGCCCATTGAGGCGCTTACTGCTCGAGTGACCAAGGAGGAGTCAAAAGCATTTGAAATAGTGTTATCTTTTGTTGGTTTATATCTTTTAATCATTGGATTAATGTCCCCTTGATGTCTCTTAGTGGATATTTCAGTTCCATAATTACATTCTTTGGCGTATTTATGTATGTCCCATCGGCAGAGATGGCATCATCAAAATTAATAACAACGCTTGAATAATCTGTTCCTATTTTTTGATATACATTTACAGTTTTTACATCTGCGACGCCATCGACCTTACTTAGGATTGAATAAAGACGAGTGATGTAGATTGGCTCTCCAATGTAAAGTTGGTTAGAAAAATAATCGCCAATTGCCGTATTGCATTTTCCCAAAACACTATTGTCTTTAAATCTACTGTCTAAAACCACCTTAAAGCTTACTCCAAAGTTTACAATTTTAGCATCAAAGATGTCCACAACATCATTCATTGCCTTATATTGAGAAATCCAGTTTTTCATATTTGTCTTGAGAGATGAACTAGCTGTTGTTAGTTTCCCGTTTTGATCTTCAGAAATTACATAAACTGCTGCTCTACGATTTGTTGCTGAAGGGTCGTTAAGTACAGAAACTCTTTTTATGATTCCAAATTTGTTTGGCATGTTATAAATCATCGACTCGTAGTCTTGCCTTGTCACTGCTCTATTTTGTGTTGAGTAATAACCTTTAGCTCTCTGTTTCAATTCTTCAGTGGTCATTTTTTCAGTTGAACCAACAATGGGCTCTTCATTAGTAACCTCTAAAGATCTAATGACAGATGCTTTCTTAGATGAGTCCAAAGTAAGTTCCGATGGAAATTTAAATTGTGCGTTTTGCACATTAGTTACAGTATTGGCCGAGGCATTTGCGGCAACAGTACTATTTGTCTTTAAGACAATCGTTAGCTTTGTACCAGATGGAGAGATGCCCAACTTAGTTGTTCCAACCAATTTAGACGGGTCAAACCTTAGCTTTGATACATAAGCTTTGCCGTGCATCTGAATGGCAACTTTGGATGGATCTACAATCTCATCCTCATCAGATGTTTCGGAACCAAAGCCAAACTGCATGTATGTTCCGGTATCATCTTGCTCTACAACAAACCTTCTTGCTGCAGAGAATGGTTTCAAGATACTAGTAACCCCATCTGCTGTAGCATTTCGGTTAGTTGTCTCAACGAACACGGTTTCTTGGGAGAGATTATCTACTTCATAATATTTATTACCATCTGTGTCAACAACTGAGATGATCTCAACAACATCGTCTCCACCTATTCTAACTCTTCTAAATCTTTCAAAGGCAGAACTTGTAAGGTCAACAGTTGCTTGAGATAAGATGCCAGAAGAAATCTGTCCGAAAGCCTTTACGGCAAAAAAAGTTGTAGCACCAGAAGTGTCATTAAATCTAGCTGCTACTACATCATTTTTTAAATCTCCAAAATCAACATCTTCAGTGAGAATGAAATTTCCACCGTTGGCAGAAGAGAATGTCGCACCTTTTCCTAGGATTGGCATGTAATCTAAACTGGGTGCTGTTCCATCGTCATTTGCTGGAATTAAGCAGAAAAGGGTTGCGATTCCATAGGTACTTGCAGTTCCTGCGAATTTGAAACCCAAGGCTCTAGCGTGCTTTCTAACATTATTAAATTCAATTGAGGTATCTAAGAATGACTCATTCGCTTGATAATCCAAGTAAAAAGATAGAACATCTCCGACATAGGCAACAGAATCAATCATCAAAGAATTGATCGTAGATTTTGAGAAATCTTTCCACTCATTGGGATAAAATCTCTTTGCATGTTCTATCAAATCTTCTTTTATTGACTCGAAATCTCTACTGGTATACTTTATTGGTGTTTTCTTTTCTTTAGACATCTTGGACCCTCATCAAAAACTAAATAGTTGTTTCAGGAAAAGCAATTGTTTATTCAGAGACTTCAACTTCAAAAAGGTCGGGGATGCTTTTTCCATTCCATCGAAATCTTATTTGAACTAATAAAGATTGGCTTTCGTCGGTCAGTTCAATGTTTATTCCGTCAATTATAACATAAGGCATGTATTCCCCGACTTGACTCCTTATCTCCCCTTCAAGAAAACCAGTGTCTAGAACTGCTTCGTTCTCAAACAAATATCCAGATAGTCCAACGCCAAAATTAGAATCCCAAACATATTCGCCTTTTATTGTCAATAATAACATCTTCATGTTCTGCTTGATTGCATTTGAAGTGTCGGTGTCCGTAAATCCATCAAAGCCAGCGTTGTTTTCGCTATTTGGATTAAGTGGAAATTTCATAGATAAAGACATTTAATCATCCTCGAATAGTTTTTGGATCGGATTTCCACAATCGTCTCCATTTTCATCAAAAGGTTTCGAGTCGACAATTCTTAATCTTGTCAAGAAACCTACGCTTCCAATGTTTAAGTATAGTGGAGGAAGCAAATTTTTCAAGAAGTCTATGTTTGCATCAAATTTTCTAGAATCTCTACCGCTTTCGTCTTCATCAGATCCATAAATGGAGCGAAATTGACCCCTAAGCAGATGTCTCGTGTCATTAAAAACTCTTTCCTTCCAACCTTCGATTATAAATGGGTGTCTCTCCTCATCAACTTCTAGTTTACCAATTGCTTCTAAAAAGTTTTCAAAAGAGTATGTTGCGAAGATAGAGACAAAAGATCTTGTTTTGATAATTTTATCAAACAACATTTGAAAGTCTTTTGTCTGGGCCAACTGGTCTATGTAGCATTTAAGTTCTTCACCCATGTTTGGATCCAATAGATCAATCTCTCCAACCATCTCATCTATAACATCTAATTCATAAGAAGCAATTGGGAAAAAGTGAGCACCAGTATTCACACCATCGAGCATTATCGAGTTAGGTAAGCGCTCTTTACTTAAGTTATTTGTGGGCTCTAATCCTGATAGTTTTGGTACACCCATAACAATCCTAACTCCAAACTTAACACCAATTGTTCCAGTTAGTTTTCCATCGACGATCTCTGCATCTCCAAAATAGTGAGATAAACATTCGTTTTCGTCATAGACATTTCTGTCTGAGATCATTGATTGGAACTCTGAAATCTTCATTACGTTGTCTTCACCATCTTTAGTGATGACCCTAACGTACTTGTCTATGTAGAGTATTCCCGATTCATTAAATTCTTGCAAGTTTCCATTACCGTTGGTTAAGGGATTTTCCAATTGTGTCGATGGACAATCTACTACTTCACCATAACTTGGTTGGTTCCCACCCTCGATAACTTGCTGCTCTATTGATGTGAGTCCAGATTTAATGTCTGAGCCTTTCACAATACCTTCTTTAGAGAGCATAAATTTTTGTATGTCAAATACGGGCGGAGATGGTCTTAGATTTAAGTTTATCTTCTTGGACAGTAGTTCAGTCTCACTCTCAATTAGAGCGGCTAAAAAGACCTCTGCAGCCTCTTGGGTCTCGTGAATAACTGCAACCTTTCTTGCAAGCTCTAGAGTTCTCAAAGGAACAGCTTTTAATTTTCTTAAATCGCCAAGTTGCTTTTCTTCCCACTTTTCTCCAAAAGCTAAAATTGCTAGTCCTTTGTTTATTTGATCTCTGACATCTGCGCTAAAATTTAGAGCTAACTGGTCTGCTCGTTTTAAATCTTCATAATTGTTTTGTGCGCGGTTAATAATTTTTGAAGCTGCTTTGATTTCATCAGTCTCTTTCATAAGGCCATCAATAATTTGTCTTTGTACAACTTGCACTGACTGTTCTAAAAATAGAAGATAGTAAGCTAAACGGTCGATTTGAGAAAATACGTTAACTGGACTGTTGGTCATGTCTTCCTGCATTCTTTCTGCAACAACTTTTGTAATCAAACTATCAGCATTGCGGGATGAAAACTGTATAGAGCCAAAGATTGGGAAAGTTCTAATAATGAACTCCGTCGCATAGGTTCTCACTGTCGCTATCACAACACCTTCCATCATGGCATGGCTAGTTGGTAAAATCTGCCTGTCATATGGAACCTCGAGGCGACACTCTATTGGTTGGTTAAGTCTCTTATCTAATGGAAGGTTCTTATCAATGAAATCGACTCTATCAACTATTTGAGCAACATTTAAGAACCCGTCATCGACATCTTCACAAGTAGTTGATTCAGGTAGGAATGTATTTATTGTGCCGAGCCAACCATTGTAGGATGCTGGTTCAATGTAAATCTTAGGAGCCTTATATCTTCCTCCGTGAACAGCGGGGTCTAGAAAGTGAACTCTAGGGTTTTCAGTTGCGGATTTTCCAAGAACTGCGTCTTGCTCATCGAATGTATATTCCCAAGTACTGTCGTTGCTTGGGTCTGCGGATGGATTTACATAAAGTAAATCTTCAAACTTAATCTCCGAACCTTGGTCATAACCATAAGAAAATCCCACTGGATACTCTCCACTCGCAGTGGTTACAATTGAGTCCCTGATTGTTCTCAAAACATTTGTATTTATTTTATCAAACATTTTTAGTAGAAACGATGTCTTTATTTTTGAACTAGATCCAGACCCTTTCTTTATCAAGTTGGATAGTAGCTTAATTTCATTTGGAAAGAAGTCATAATTAACAAGACCGATTTCTTTGTCGTTAAATTGATTATTCTTCTTGACACTTACTGCTAGAGTTTCATCTTCTCCGATTTTTCGGTCAAAGATTTTTCTAGCTACAGTTTTACGAACAAAAACTCTCTGTGTTGATTTCTTATTTTGATTTAACTTATAACTCAAAACTGATTTGAAATCTTCCGAACCGTTGCCCAAAAAGGACATTCTTAATTGGACATTGTCTTTGTTTGTTACATAATTTAGTTCTTGTTTTTTGATTTCCTCGAGCAATTGAAGGCCAACTGTGTCGGGGAATTGTCCTCTTTTTAGCTCGTCGTTCATAACGAGACCTTTTATAAATCCGGCATCTTCTTCTCTCTCATCCCATTGTGCATCAGTGTCGACATAGTTGGCGAACAAGAACGTCCTGTCTCCAAGGTTTACTCGACGTTTATGTTGTTGTAGGTGATTTCCTTGAGAATCAATAAGGATATTTCCCAAAAGAGAGCCGCGTTCACCAATAAGGTCTTCCAAGAATTTATTCTCAATACTTTTAAAGAAACCTTGTATTAGTTCTGTTGTTTGGGCGGTCATTTCTTCACTTTGTAAAATAATTGCGGATGGATCACTTGCACAAGCAGGGTCTGCAGGTTTTAGAAGGGCATCCATAGCCTCTTCCATAAGACCTTCTGGTCCTTTCTGCAACATGTCGGCGAGGGAACCTAAATTATCTAAGGCTCGATCATTAGCCTTTTGTATCATTTCATCTGCTGTTTTCTCGTCCAAGCCATTGTCTAAATAAATCTGCATCCTATCAGCATTCCATCGTGCTAATTCGTCTTGGGTTAAACAAATGGCGTCATAGATAGGGGCTTCTAAATCGTCCGCTGGTTGATTGCGCAAAAAATCCTTTAGTTCTGGTGGGATGTACTTACCTATGGAACCAAAAGCATCCTTGACGTCTTCAGGGTCTCCAAGTAAATCAGTCAACTCCGGACAACGTGAATTAACAAGCAAAGAAATCTTTGCTGCTGTCTGGTCATCCATATTTTTTGGAGTATTGGTCAGTAGATCAATTATTTCTCTCTTAGACATTGTTCCATTGACTGCCTTGAACAAACAGTCATACGCTGAATCTGGTACTGCACCTTTTCCAAGAGCATTCCCAAATGCATTCTTTTTAATCGCGTCCAATTCATCATCATCTGCATCGGGGCAAAAAGCATCTGCAAAAGCGTCGTCAAGACCTGTATTGGTGCCTCCAGTGAGCGAGCCAGCTAAGAACTGTCCTGTAGCATTTAAAGACTTACAAAGGGCATTGTCGACCGTCTCAAATGCCTTTAATAACAACATTACGATTACCTGTGTTAAAATCGTTTCCATTTTTGTAACGAAGGCATTTCTTAATGTTTTGAGGAAAAATCCTTTCTTTGGCCATTGGATTGGGACTAAATCTGGAAATGTTAGACCAACATGTCGATCCTCTCCGCAAACATCAAGTGTTAATGAAGATAAAAAGCTTTTTATCGGAGGATTAAACAATCCTTGGGTTGAACATTTGAGGATTTGATCTAAAGTATTAAATACTAAAGTGCCGCCGGGCACTTGACCTAGGTACTCTCCAATCTCTTCAATGTTTAAGATGTCGAAAATGTATTCGATGTATGCATCTACAACAGCTTCTTGTACGTTTCCAAGAGCTGTTCCAAATGTTCCTTGGCCACTTTTCTGCTCTGCTAGCATTTTTTGCTTTTCTTCATCTGATAGGTTTTTAAAACTCTCTACGTCAGTTCCGCTGATTTCAATCTTATCTAAATTGTCTGATCTAGCCTGAGCATTGTCCAAATTAGTTTGAATACGCTCTTGATTGGTTCGTATCTCTTCTTGTATTTCAGGTATGATGCCGGAGCCGCCCAATTCACCCAACAATAGATCTACTTGAGGCTTGTTCTCATCATACTCTTTTTGAGCTTCTTTCAAATCTTTTTTTGCCGCTCTCCTTTGTTTTCTAGTGGTCTCATCATTAACGTTTATAGACAAGTATTTCTTATAGGGATTACCTGTTGATCCTCCCGCATCATAGTCCTCTTCCCAAGGCAAGGGAATGTTTCCGAATTCTGCCTTAAGTTTTTCTCGAAGCTCTGCTTGTTTGTCTGGTGGTAAATTTCCAATGAAGAAGCCGAATACGTCCAAGTCCATAGCTTGCATTGCTGCTCTGAACATCTTGTCGAACGCTCTTTCTTTCGTAACACCGGAAAATAAGCAACGTATTCCATTTACAGTTAGAGCCCTCATGTTACATATAGACAAATTGGACAACATCTGTCTAAGCTCATCTAAGTCTGGGGCTTCAGACGTGAGTTTCTCTTTTAGTTTTTGAAATGTTGGAGTTCCAGAAGACTCCCAATACTCCCAATCAATTAGAGAGGATAATAGTGTATCTTGAGTCCTAACTTCTTCGAGAGCGACCTTCGCAGCTTTCTTCGCGTATGGGTGCTTCTTTCGATTGCGCCTCGCTTTACGCCCAGCGTTTCTTCGAAGTTGACGTTGGTTGGAGCTAGATAGTCCATCTTCGCTTGTGGCGTCTTTTATGAGAGCCTCTCTTTTGTTTTCTAGAATACTTATGTCAGCTTCTGTTGAATTTATCTCAATTCTTAGGCTTTGAATCTTCTTTTGTACTTTAGTAAGTTTCCGAACAGGTGTTTCTGAGGCTGGGAGATTTAGTATCTGTGTCTTCTCTTCTTCTGCGAATCTTAGGTTACTTCTTAAACGCTGTAATTTCTCGTTTAATGGAGGCAGCTGCACATCTATTTGTTCACTAATGACTAAGGATGGATCTATGTTTAATTGTTCTTTCGTACTCTTTCTAGCATCCAAGCCTGCGGAGAAAGTTTCGTTTTCAAATTCTTTCTTTTCTGGTTGATTCTTTGTTTCATACAACTCTTCACATGAAGCGGCGGAGCTATATTGATACGATAGGGCTTGAATGAAATCAAGGGACTCATTCAAGATATAATCTCTCAGTTCCCCTCCGAACTCTCGAGCATTTTCTTCTACGCACTTTCCAAGCGTGTCTCTCACATGCTCCATGCTCAAACTACCATAATCCACAATTATCGTTGGATAAGTATATTTAACAAGGAAATCAAGCCACGGAGTCGTCTCTCTCGCTTGGAGCGTCATGTCGATGTCGTCTATTTTCGCAATGTAGTTTAATAATGTTGGCTTCTTGTTGTAAGTTTGCTTAAACTTCTTTATTCCTTTTCGAAGTTTGATCTCTTCGCACCCATTTTTCATTACAAAAATTGATTTTATGACGTATGGGTTTCCGTTTGGACCAGTTTTAAATTCAATCCTAATCGTATCAGCATTTACTAGTTTCAAACTAGGCAGCGCAGAACGAATGTTTGCGCCATTCTTTTTAGCTAAAGCTTTAAGGTCGCTGTAGAACTTGTTTATTTTGCTAGAAAATCTTGATGAATAATAATCTCTCCCACTCTCTTTGAACTTTAAAAATCCATCTTGGGTCTGATAGAAGTATGATTGGTATTTTCCAAAAACCGCCATAGAGCTTTGAAGACGTTGAATTTGTCCGTACAACTTATTCACATTCAAACTGACTTCTTCTCGTGTTGCTATGGATTCTTCCTCCAACTCTTGCTGGGATGGTAATTCTGGGACCTGATCTATGATGAAGGCTGGTACTCCGACGTGGACCTTCAATACGTTCTCAATCGGATCAATGTAGAAGTCATTAATCTTTGTGTATAATTCTAAAGCAAATGGGTTTTTGACATCAGGATTGGTTGCACTATTAACAATTGTTTGTCCGAAATCAAAAGGCTCAGATGAGTCTATCTCTATAGTTATTGGTCCGAAGTCTCCGCAGCGTATTCTTCCCGAATTAATAGGTTGTTCTGATAGTTTAGTATACGCCACCTCGTATGATGAAAAATTAGCTAAAACGTCCTCGGGAGAACCAAAAGTACCTAATCCGTCAAAGGTTGCACAAATAATCTGATCAGCAACAAGTTTGCCATTCTCTTCAAGAATCAAAACGATTGCAGGGTGAATGAAGCTTTGAAGAAGAGTATTCCTATCTGTAAAACTTTGTTGGCGCCCTTCGAAGTTCCTGAACTCCCTAGCTGTGAAAGAATCTCCAAACTTATTTATGGTTAGTGTTACTTGGTACTCACATTGTTTCTCATTAAGATAGGGATCTCCGATCTCGACAAACTCCCAATCGGGCTCAATGTAGCTTTGGTTAGGAACACAGGGTGCGCAAAATTTCTTAAGTGGTGATGACTCAAGAGCCGGATCACAAACTTCTTTCTGCAATGCTTTAATGTTTTTATTAGCCATGTTATTCCCCTATGTAAACTGTTGAGCTTAAGATTTTTAAATCCTTAGAGCCCTCTAGGCCTATGGCTGGTATGCCGAAAGCTTGAAACCTTTTTACTTCGTTATTATATGTTTCTATGATTGCTTCCTTAGTAGAGTTCATTGTTTTTGGCACAACTGCTGCTGCCTCTGGGATGGCGAAAAATACATCAGGGAACGTTTGGATTGCTCCTGTTCCTACCCCAGTGTGGGTATGACCAGCCATTGCCATCTTATATCTCGCCAACTCAAATTCAAGAGATAGAACTTTCGATGATAACTCCTGAATGGTTTGATTAACCTTATTTAGATATGTTACTAAATTTTCTCCTAAAACTGCACGATGATGTTTTTCTGATGAAGTTGCGCCGATTTCAATTTTCGGCTTAAACTCACTATTGCCATTAACAAGCCTCTCTCCATCGCTATATTTCGATAGTCCAGCCAAAATTCTAACTCGTTCCCTTCCTATTATTAGAGTATGATCCGCCTTCAATCCCACTCCTGATTTCATTTTTGAGCTTGCAGAGACGCCTGTAGTGTTAGATTTGGCAGTAGCGAAATAGGCATTGACATCTCCACGCTCTGTAAGGTAAAGACGTGCTCCATCTTCTGCAAAGTTTGCTCTAGACTGGGTATTGCCATCCTTGAGAGTCTTTGACGATGACAGCGACCCAGCGACAATATCAATTGCCTCACATTTAGTCATTCCGGCTCCGCCGAGACCAGTTGCTCTGTGTCCAAAGTTATCTCTGGTTAAAACTATTCTTGCGCCGGAGTGGAGTTCTTTTTTCCCACCCTTTCTAGAGTAAATTCTCTCGCAAGACCCTTGTGGGTAAAATACAGGTAGGGATTCATTGTTGGTTGTTAGAAAAATGCCCACGTCATCTGGTAAGTCATCAGATAGTTTATCGCCAATCTCCTCTTCAATTTCAAGTCTGCACTTGTGAATTGTAGCATTGTAAGCTGCTTTGCTATTATAATTTGTTTCAAGTCCACATTTGCTCATTCTATTCTCCCACTGCAGATAAAACTAGTGTAATATGAAAGTGCTCATCTGAATCGAAGACTCCGATTGCTTTACGCCTTTGTTTTCCATCAAAACCTTTCACGTTTGCTACACCTTCCCACACTCCATATGTAATGACTCCTTTAGTTTTCAAATTAGCCATGGCCTGTTCGACAATGACGCAATCAGAATATTTTAAATCATTACTCTTAACGTCCATTGCTCCACTTTTCATATGGGTAGAAGCTAGTATGCCGTTACTTTTCATGTCTTTAACTTTTGCAATCATTGCCGTTCTGAGTTTCGATTCGCTTTGAAGATTTGCCTCAATAGTTGGAAGGAGTGCATTTTGGACCGCAGCTTTATAGTTTGTCGTAAACCAGTTTATAAAAAAATCAGAACCTTTTGCGTATCTCGTCCCTATCATCGCATTCACTTGAGATGTAGCTGTTCTTGTGGTACTATTTATCGTAATCGAGTCTGCTAAGAAACCTAATGGTTTTAATTCGGCAAGCAACTTATCTATAGATGATTTATAGTAAGATTTTGTCGCATCATTGTAATCCTTTCTTGCTTGACTATTTGCAAACTTTAAAGCAATACCAGATGAACCATCGGTCTTATAATTTGCAAGAATTCTTGCTATATTATTTCCACTAGAGAAGGAGCTTCTTGCGCCTGAACCTTGACCAAAACTTGTGAGTATGCTGGTTGTTCTCACCTTTTCATCTAAACTAACCAAGTTTGCACCCAAAAATGTAGCATTATAGACATCACCCGTCTGCGGGAGTAGGTCATCAGCAGTACGCTGTACTATCCCTTGATATAAAACACTCCTCAGTCTTTCATATTCTTCTTCTGTTGTTGCTGATTCTGGTGGTGCAAAATGATCATGTTGTCCGGCTAGAGACCTTGCTCTGTAATAATAGTAATCACTAGTATCTACTACAGGCTGATCTGGGGTTTCAGTTCCTAATTGAGACCTTGTTGGAGGTCTTGAGATGTTATAAATAACAACCTCAAAGGTATCTGGTCGTGGCTCTGCTATGGCAGATTGTAACTCTCGTTCGTTCTTTGCTGCAATCCTATTGAAGACATCTTGGATTTGCTTTGGGACATACTTCTTAACAAAAGACACTACTTGTCCTCCGAGTCTTGGATTTCGTCAAAAATTTGAGCAAAATCTTGGTCGGTTAACTCCTCGGTTTTTTCATTCTTAGACATCAAACCACACAGCTTCACAAGCTGCTCATTTGACCTCTGGAGGGTCTCTACATACTTCGCAAGGGTTTGACCTATGTCTCGGTGACGAGAGACGTCTTGGGACAGATAGCGCATAGCATCATCGAGAAGTTCACGAGTGGTTTCTCGATCATCTCGGATGTTACCTATTGCTTCTTCTATGATTTTTTTGCTGCTCATGTGAATAATTAGTTTACCTAGATATTTCCGTTGTCCCAGTCTTTTCTAAATTCTCTGTATCGAGAACGCATTTTGTTTAATTGGACGACAATTTGTTTTGTATTCATCCCTGTAAGTTCTCGGAGATAAAGATAGATAGCCTTCTTGTTGAAGATTTCAATTTCATCGGCGGACTCGAAGAGGACCATTACGGCTTCATAAACCTTTCTTTCTGCTTCTTTTTCAAAGTCAACTTGCCAAGACTCCATTTCGGCCTTTAGATGGGCCATCATTTCTTTGCGAATTTTCTCATCTTGGTAAGAATGACCCTTATCAACAAGGTCTCTTTCAAGATCGTAATCAACAGCCTCAAAAGACACTTCTCGCTCAAGGCGTTTCTTGTTCTTCTTCACCTTGTGTATGAACCAGTTCTTCGTGACCACCGAGAAGTAAGAGAAAGCCTTGTGACCCTTATTTGGATCAAACTTCGCAAGGATAGTTACAAGCCAACCTTTGCATTCTTGACGAAGATCATCAATGTCCGGTAACGTTGTAAAACGGTAGGTAAACACAATCTTGTCCACCATTTGAGAAAATGCTGGTTGGATCAGAGAATTATACAACTCTTCTTTCTTACGAAAATCTTCAGTCGAACAGTATCTAACTATTGCGTCTTCGTGTACCTGCGTAAAGTACATGTTTTTCTTTTTCGGTGCTCTCTTCTTCGGCATCTTCGTCTTCTCCAATTTGATATTCGATAGGTTCTGTTATTGATGATACATCTCCGTATTGCTCTTCAAGCAATGCACGAATAGAATTTGTATGATCCATTAAAAATTTCAATGTTTCATCTCCGTAAAACGCATCAAGTTCATAAACCTTTTTTAAGTGCTTTCTATAATTCTCAATAATTTCAACTAAGTCGCCAATGTTGTCACTAACAACTGTTAAATCTTTTGCTTGCCAAGAAGCAAGCCTAAATAAGACAACATTAGCAACAGCAGATATAAAAAGCGAACCGCCTAGTAAAATACTAATCTCCATCAGGTAGCTCCACTCTCTTTTTCTTTTCTTCTTTCAAAATCGCTCTATTTTCCTCAATAGCGCGTTTTACCTCATCGCCTACCTTACCACCCTTTTGAGTATGTTTGCGGGCTAAATGAGGCATTTGCGGGACTCTCCTAAGCTTTGTAGAACAACAGAGGTCGCAATTAGTCTGTTCTTCAAAAATCCCATGAATAACCTCAAAGTGCTCTGAGCAATCAATGCACTTGTAGACGTACTTAGGCATCCTTGTCGACCTTCATCGAATCCTTAACTTCAACAGTTGGAGGGTTCACCACAACCAATTGACCAGCGTCGTCGACTTGAATCTGAAAGCTTTGCAAAACTGGGGTTATGTCTGATTGTTCCAGAAGTGATTTTTGTAATGCCATCATGATTGCTCCGACAGCTTGATTTGATAATTTGTGATCCATGATAATCTCCTATAGTTTATAGTACCATTATAACACCGATTGAGCAGTTTGTCAAGTATTTTTTAATTCATTTATGTAATTTTTTAAATTATGTTGTGGTTTCCAACCGGTTGCAGCTGTTGTTGGATCAATGTCGGCTTTCGTTTCCCTTGATTCTCCGGACCTTGCAGGGAGATGTATTTTTTCGCAAGCGAACATTTCAACCAATTCATTAATAGAGTAATTAATACCAGTGCCTAGATTGAAAATCTCACCAGACCACTGTTGCTGCGAAAGCTTGATCAACCCAGCGCAAATGTCAAATACGTGGGTGAAATCTCTACGTTGTTCTCCGTCGCCTACGACAGTCAAAGGTTTTCCCTCCCTTCTCAAGGCTTCAAACTTTGCTATAATCGGAGTGAACTCACCAATCATGGGATTTCTCGGGCCATAAACATTGAAAAATCTTGCTGTAACAGTTGAAACTCCAAACACCTTTGAATACATTTCACACATTTCTTCCGAGATCTTTTTAGAAAAAGTATATGGATTCATGAACTTGCCACCATAGCACGAAGAGGAGCCGGCCAAAACAACTTTGCAGCTATTCTCCCTAGCGTATTCACATACTGCGGCAGTACCTAGAATGTTTGATTGTTGCCACCTTAGTGGATTTTTATAACTTGGCTGTATTCTTGCTTCGGCTGCTAGATGAAAGATAACGTCTATTTTTTTAAACTTGGTTGTCTCCAGAACCAAAGAGGTATCCGTGAAGATGTATTTTGCCCTATCATTTCTCCAGTGTGGGTTTCCAGATGACATGTCATCAATTACTAACACATCCCAGTTAGATGCAATTAGTTTATCAACCAGATTACTACCGATGAAGCCGCAACCTCCAGTTACTAATGCTCTCATTTGCTGACTGCTCCTTTTATTCTTAACCAGTCCAGATCATCTCTAACTTCTAAATTCTTTTCCCATGCAGCAATCATTACTGTTGGGTTAATTCCGAGCTCGAGTGATTTTGATATCATTGCGTTAATGTCTTTTGGGAAACACTTTCCACCGAATCCAAGACTTCCATCATGACCCGGAACGTCTATGTGAGAATTACCTATCCTACCGTCGGAGATAAAACCATCCATTGCCTCATCCCAGTTTCCGTCGATTGCGTCACAAATCTGCTTCATTTCATTCATGAAAGAAATTTTCGTTGCGAAAAAACAATTAGCCATGTATTTTATCAACTCGGCAGTTTCGAGATCAGTTTTTATAATTTTTGTATATGGAAATCTAACTCTGTAGAGTTCCTCTACCCTATCTACCCAATGGTAATACCCGCCCAATACAATCCTACTGGAGTTTATAAAGTCTAACCTAGCTTTTCTCTCTGTTAGAAACTCTGGATTAAATACAAATGCTAAGTCTGCAAACTTTTTAGACAAACTCTCCGTAGTGCCCGGAACAACAGTTGATTTAATTACAAAAATATGGTCCTTATAGTCTAAGTTGAGAGATTGTACCTCTGTTAAAACATTTTCAATTATAGAAAGATCACATTTTCCACTTTGCTGCATTGGTGTTGGAAGGCAAACAAAGATGATTTGTGTCTGTTCCACAACTTCTCTCAGAGTATGAGTGCTCTTACTCTTATCGACATCATAAATTAAAATGTCATCAACATGGAGAGTAAACCCTTGCACTATTGCTGAGCCTACAAAACCATTTCCAATAACTCCAAATCTCATTTCCACATCTCCTTATTTAGAAATTTACACTTGTCTTTTGTCCACAAGCCATTTTTATAAAAATGCCACTTATACATCGTATGTATATTCAGGCAGTAATCTTCAGTATACCTGTGTAGCTTCTCTGCTTTAGTATCTTTCAAAAACTCATTTGAAAACCAATCATCATTATTGGTGTCAAACATTCCACCCATCATTTCAGTGATATATTCACTATTGGGTTTTAAATATTCCACAATGTGATCATACATATTAGTGATCAAATCCATATTTTTTGAGTTAGAATAGATCCAATGGTTTGAAATGCCGGCATTTATCTGGTCCCAATAGGCAGTGTAAACACTTTCCATATCGTAATTGGGATTGAAATCGATAAAACTAGTCTTATTCTTTCCATTAGTATGGTACCCCACATCGAATCTAGAAAGAATAACACAGTCATACTTAAAGCCATGCTCTTTTTCAAACATGGTTTTTAGCTCATTGGTTTTTTTCACAGAATACAAGGCGCTAAAAGCATTAAACGGTTTTTGATAGCTTCTTGAAAACCTAGACCAATCTGTTGTTCTTAATTGGTTGTCAAAAGATCTTTGTCTTTCGAAAGTATAAAGTTTTGGCTTAAACTTTTCAACGAGACTATCTTCCTTTTCAACTTCCCATGAGTGCAAAAAAACATCAGGATTGTGAACCATGACTTTATCAAAAAGATGCTTGAATTCATTAGAATAGGCACAGTGAGAAGTCTTAGTTGCTTTACTATTAATATAGCCAAATAGGCAGAGTGCAATTTTCATTTTTTACTCACTAAAATGTTGTAGTCACAGAAATATAGATAATCTATGTTCGTATTAAGAAAACAATTAATTGCATTTTGAGGCGTTTCCACAATGGGCTCTCGATCATTAAAGCTAGTGTTAAGCAAGATTGGAACGCCTGTTTGTATTTTCCACTCAGTCAATAAATTATGATACCATTGATTGTCCTTCTCAGTTACAGTTTGAACCCTTCCAGTGCCGTCAAAATGAACAACTGCTGGTACTTTTTTTGTGACCTCTTCTTTAAATTTTAAAACAAAATTCATGTATGGACTATCCATATCAGTCTGGAACCATTCAGACATCTCCTCTCTCAAAATAGAAGGTGCAAATGGTCGGAACCATTGTCTATGTTTTACTTTTTCGTTTATTAAGTCTTTCATCCCTGCTGATCTTGGGTCTGCCAAGATACTTCGATTACCCAAAGCTCTCCTTCCAGACTCTGAGCCTTGATTGAATACACTGATTATATTTTGTGTTTTTAGTAATTCTACGACCTTCTTAATATCAACTTGCTCTTCTGCTTCAACGTTAAATTCCGCAATAGCACATTTAATTTCAGTGAGACCATATTTTACTCCCATAAATGGAGTAAAGTTATCTTCCCATGTTATACGTGGATTATCTAGGTGGCCATGCCAAATGAATTGTGCAGCACCTATCGGAGTTCCAGCATCATATGGGACAGGGCAGGTATAAAAATTATTAAACTCCTCACTATACCACTCTTCAACTATTTTTCCAGACATAACAGAGTTTAGTACAACCCCGCCCGCCAAGCACAAATTTTTGCTTCCCGTTTTTTTAACAAATGGGTCAAGCATTTTTCTTATAAAATCCTCAGTTGCTTTCTGTAGAGCTGAGGCAACATTAAACATTTCTTGTTCTGATTTTTGAACAATCTTTTTAAACCTAGTATAGTCAAAACCATGATGTTTAAATTGGTGATTCCAAAAGTCTTTGTAGTATTTATTACTATCTCCCATACATGCTAGTGCCATAACTGTTCCACACTGATTTCCTTTTGGATATCCTCTGGATAATCCAAAGATATGCTCAGTACAGTTTGCCCAAAAGGAGCCAATATTAAACTCCTTCTCTAGGTAAAAAGCCAAGGGCACTAACTTGTTACCCCTTCCTTCCCAAATGGTAAAGGTCGCGGGAACGTATTCAGACCCTTGCTTTTCCCAACCACCACCGTCAATGGTAACGATCAGGGCATCATCAAAATTACTAGAATAGAAAACATTCGCTGCGTGGCACTTATGGTGTCCTACGGTCAGCAGTTTTCCACCATTTTTATTTGAGATAGATTTCATCTCAATGGTTGATCTTGGATACCATGCAGCGGGACCGCCTTTCCATATATCTAAAGGTCGAGAGAAGTACTTTATATCTTCATAATCGGGATAATTTTCTTTTAAAAACTCAAAAGCATCACCAGTAGGTTCTTTCAATCTTATGTATCTTTCTAGTTCAGCATGTATCTCTGGTACCCCATTGTCTAGTACGACAAATGAGCAATCGTGACTTGATTGTAATCCGGCAATTTTCATTTTCTCTCCTTCAATTGAAAAAATCTTGTTTTATTGTTAATATTTGATATAATCCCTTTTTTAATCTCATTAGTGTACGATCCCAATATACAAACAACATATGGAGAATCCTCTTTTCTTAAAATTTCTGGGTTTCTACATTGAAAATTTGTTCCATACAATCTCTTATCCCATTTTCCACTAGCATTATCTAAGATGCATTTTAAATTTGTAGTATCCAAACCCATAGAAATTAGAACCTGAGAATAGTAATGAGCACCAAAGAGAAACCAAGGACCGTCCTCTTTAGATACTCTTTCATTTATTTCTTCAACACATTGTCTGAAGTGTTGAATAGAATTGTTGAACCATTGGGTTGATAACCTATTTTGATCAAGACAATTATTTTCAAGATCAATTACCTCCTCTCTCACCTTCTTGCATTTAAAAAAAACAGAATGATTTTCAAAATATTTTATTTCTTCTACCTGAAATCCGGCTGTTCTTATCATCTCCGATAGAACAAGTGGTGAACACCAGAAAGTATGTTCAAAAAATACTCCATTAAATGGCCACAAATTAAATTCCGCTAGATATTTCATGTTTGGTACAGAGATAAATAGGTGACCACCTTCTGGTAAACTATTTGCGATTTTTCTGAGAGATCCTACTGGATTGTAAAAATGTTCTACAGTATGGCTTGTAACGAAAACATCAGGTGGATAATTCCTATATTCTTCGTGAGAAACATCTTCCCAAAACTTTTTTTTGACCACTATTCTTTCGTGAGCAAAACTATTAGTAGAGTCGAATGATGGATCAATCACAGTCCAAGATTTATAATTAGAATTATTAAATCTATTTGTTTTCAAACTTGGATCTCCGATTTCATAAACATTTTTACCACCTAAATTTCCAATGAACTTGTTTAGTTCTATGAAGTGCTTTTTCCAAATTGTCCCTACAATTTCAGAATTATGATTTGAAAAATTATATAACTTTTCGATTTCTACCAACTTGTGTAGTTGTACTAATGAACACTTATTGCATATGCAAAATTCTTGACTACGAAAAATATCTAGTTTTGAATTTTGAGTTGTCACTCCAGCATAAATTGGAAGGTTTTTTAATACAAAAGCCTTCCTAAGATCCGTAGAGCCACAAAGCACACATGTATTTCGATTAATCATCGTCTACCTCATTCACAATGTATTTGTCTCCAATTACTGATGGGGTTTTTACACAAACTATGGCGCAATCTTCAATAAATACAGGGTCCGCTATCTCATATGGGTTAACGACAAATACATCCCCAGAAGACAATGTTTGATCTAACATAGTCATTTTACCACTTATCAAAAGATTTATCTCTACTGCTTCTTTATGGTAGTGGTGATCCCACTCTTCGCCTGCTGGATGTATTCTGTAGCAAACTTCAAAATCTTTAGTTTTAAAGGCTGAGGGTTCAAAATTACCTACAAACCATCCCTTGACCATATCTTTTAATTTATAAATATCCATCTTCACAGCCCCATTTTTTCCCAGTCAATAGTCTCAAAACCCTCATCAGTTACTACATTCACTGCAATTGAGCGATCATGGCTATGCTTACTTAATTTATCATTTATTAAAACTCTCGGGCCATTGCCAACTCCCATCAGAAGAACATCATATGGAATACCAAGTTTTTCGAGTGCCTCTTCTGTTAATTTTCTACCAGACTCCTTTCTACCTGTCATTAAAATTATTTTGAAACCTGTTGAATCCCAGCTGTTAAATTTATCAATGACGCCGGGATTCAGTTCGTGTTCTATATCTTTCAAATATGAATATCGATGGCAGTGTTTAAAAATTGTCCCATCTAGATCGCAAATAATAGTTTTTGGCTTATCATAACTAAACTCTTTCTTTTTGCCCAAATAAATGTGTAAATCCTTAGGAGTTCCTAAAGAGTGATATTGATTATCGTTTAAATGATAGTTAAGAATTCTCATTTTTCTTGAAATTAAGTAATTATATGTTGGGGCAATATAAAATTCATTCACCTGCTTATCGTTTCTGATAATCATGTCCCTAGAGGAGCTTATAAAGTCAGACCCTCTTTTCCAATAATGTAAACCAATTAATGCAATGTCACTAATTGATTCTTTCTCCTTAAAGCGTGTGATGTCTCCTTGAGCATCCAATTCTACAAAACTATTCTTAGGATCTGATGAAGTGTAGGTAACAACAGCACCATCACAGTCGTTGGCAACAAAATCCATAAATCCTTTACTATCCCACTGTATGAACTGATCACAATTGGTTATGATTAAGGGGTTATCATTGTCAATAAATTCAGAAGCAAATAGGCAAGTTTCTGCTGAGCCTCTTGTTAATTTATCTACTTCAACAATTATACAGTCGGGCTGTATATCTCTTAGAAGCTCTTTAAGTTCTAAGTTGTTGTTGGGATCTTGATATTTTCTCACCACAAAGATATATTGTCCCTCTATGTTTAAGGAATCCGTTGCCAATTTAATCATTGGAACTCCATCTACTGGTATTAATGGTTTTGGTTTTTCATAACCATTGATTTTAAATCTTGAGCCTTCTCCAGCCATTGGGATTAGGATATTAATTTTTTTATTTTTCATTTTTATAAGTCCCTCGATTGTTTATATTTATTTTATACTCTTTCAATATTTTAGGCATTATCAAAGGGTAGTCATCTATACACCACTTTCCTGCTCTGATTGCCGGCATGTATGGATATAGGTCGCTATCAAAATGCATAGATCCACGTTTTTTAGTATGATTGTAATAATAATACGTCCTCATATTGAGACTAGACATTGCCAATGATCCAAATGCTTCAAAGCATCTGAAGGTTTTTGGTCTAAAGTATTTGATTAGTTTTTTTAAATCTTGCAAATTCCAAATAGCCGGCTGCCAAGAGCACACATATTGGTCACTAGATGGGATAAGAAATAGGTTATTTTCTACAGGATAGCCACCCATGGCACCACTTTTACACAATCTAGTGCATGTTAAATCCTTATCAACCATGATTTTTTTTATGTGCCCAATTTCATCAACCTTGGGGCTTGAATATAGTATGAAATCCTCTAAAGATAATATAATGTATTCTTCTTTCACCTTATCTAGAGAGTGGAGGATTCTTTTATAAAAAGGGTCTTCCTCATTATTAATAATTTGTGTATATTTTTTTGATAACTTATCACTATACTCATTCAAAAGAACATAGTGGCTTGAATCATAAAACTTTTCCATTTGACCAAAATAAACAGGCCACACATCACTACAAGAAGTGTGGCTCCACGTTACAACAGCTATCATAAATTCCCCACATAATCACTGCAGATACCATGAATCATAGAGTTGGTCAGATTAATAGTATCTTTTAAATTTGTACACACAATAATTGTTTTCGAACAAAGATCTTTGCGAGGATATGTCCAAACAAAGCCAGTGTTAGTTAAGGTATAATCATCGCTTTGATGCCAGAAACATTGTATATCATTGTCCAACATTATTTGTAAGGATTTTAAATTTTTTGCATGACACCAAAGTCTACTGTCTTTTAAAAAGTTCAAGTCTATTGGATAACTTGGGTCATCGTGACCCAAGTATAGATCGTCATATTTAAGACACCAAACATCAATTTCAACATCATAACCTTGCTCCAAAGCAGACATAATGTATTCTGGTTTGTTTTCTTCAGCCTCATTTGGCCCAAATTGATTGCCTCTATGTGAAATTAGTTTCATTTACCATCCTTTTACAGACAGTATACCACAGGAATTCAGTGTTGTCAAGTTTTTTTTAAAATTTATGACCAAACACAGACTTTATTGATTGAAGATTCTTTTCTGAGGTATCCTCGATTTTTTCCAGCGTCCCCTAGTAGAAAGTGATTTAGGGTTGAACCAATATCTATGTAAGTATTGTCTTTATTGTGATCAAATAATTGATGAGTCAATATGTTACCAAAAGGGCCAGCACACATCAAGAATAGGTGATCTTCTATCTTTTCCATATCTACATAAGATTTGATCTCCTCTATTAATTTAGTGTCATCCACCCATGCATTTTTTCCAATTTTAAAATGCTTTTTTACCTTGAATGGCAACCTATCTAGATTGGAATCTGAATTGGATATCAAAACCACATCATAGCCAGAGTATAAAGGTACCATCTTTTTCAAATAAAACTCATGATTTGAATTGACAAATACATTTGCAAATGTAAGATTTGAGCAATCTTGTTTTGAATTCTGCTTCATCCATTCGTGCATAACACCCCAAGAGCCGCAGCAGGGACAACAAATTCCAACAAAATAGTTGTCGTCCTTAAATAAAAATGATTGAATCATTTCTATTCTGTGTTTTTGGTCTTCCTCAGGAACGAACCAAAACTCTCCATTGTTTATTTTTTTATTTGCCATAATGTGCAACTCGCCGTCAGCATATTTGGAAAAAGCAAATCTCTCTTTCTTTTCAATCTTGTCAATGATGAGTTCCAAGTCACCTCTAAAATTTCTTTCTTTATCACTAAACATGTGTCATCTCCTATATTGACTGTCTCTAAAAATTAAGTTTGTTTTCCAAAGGGGCCTATCGTAGATGTCAAAACAAGATGTTATATTTAAAGTATCGGCTCCCCAAGGGAATTTAAAAAAATTGTTAATATCCAAGGATGTCACTTTTCCAACGGCTGGAGTATCAGTATTTTTTACAAACTTTACTTGCCTATCCTTGTAATTGATCAGAATTTTACAATCCATATCAAATAAATCAAAAGCAGTTGTTGGTGGAGTATGTTGTGATACTATTTGTTTAAAAAATTTGTTAGCACTATCCACTATTTCTTCTTGGTTTATTATTCTTGATTTCTCTATAAACTTGTTTTCGCCAAATAGCGACTTCCATAGAGACTTGTTAAGAACAGTTCTGTTGGTATCTCCATTCCACATGAGTTCATCTCCATAATATAGCACCTGTGTTTCGATGGGTATTTCATCTAAATCAACGATCCAATCATTCAAAAACCTATTTCTTTCACGAGAGAAATAAATAAAACTAGCAAACGGTACTATGATTTTTGGATTGAAAATTTGACTATAATTCGTAAGCATATTCACATGCTCAGTCTTGGCTCTTTGGAGTCCGCCTGCATCATCGCGATTTGCATAATACCCAGCTAAAGAAAATTGTATAAAATAAGCATCTATATCTCCACACACTTGCTTTACAAGATTACATTGTTCGCTTGAGAGTTTACAATCATTTTGATTTAAAATGGTCTTATCTCCTGTTTTTACCACGTAAGCAGAATCGTGACCCGAGGGGAAGTTGGCAATAGAAAAGTTGTTGGAGATTTTAAATAATTTATTGGGCGGCATTTCGGCTACTATAAAGCCAAGTTTAACTAAGTTATCTCTAACATTTTTATTGCTTCTTTTTGGAAAGATAATCCTTATCTTGTTTTTACAATTTTCTTTAATTTGCTTTAAGGTGGGCCAATGTAGGTGATCAGGGTGCTCATGGGTTATCAAGATTGTCGACAACTTAGATAGATCTAAATCTTCTATGTTGGTATCCTTTAATAAACGCCAAGACTCATTAAATACAGCGCCACTAAACCATGGGTCAAACAGAATCACTTCATCATTCTCAGTAATTGAAAAACATGCATGGTTGATAAGATTAATCTTCATTTCTTACCTCCGAAACAATGGCTTCCAGCCATTAATGATTGCATTCTTTACACAAGCATCTCTTTGAGCATAAAACACTGAATGGTTTCTAGCTTTAGATGTTGCTTTCTCATCAACGCCAAGCTCATATCCTTTGAGGGAACTTGAAAGATTTGGTTTATCTTTTGGGTGTGGAGGACAAAATGTGTTGATCCCACCAAACTTTTGACAACAGTATGAAAACTGAATATCTTCTCCGTTGTTCCATGTAAAAGGTTTTTCAGCCCAAAGATATTTAAGCCATTCTCTCTTAAAGAACCATGCGTGACCAACCAAGTCAACTTCAACTGTTTGATTATTAAAAGATGACCAACCATACCTATCATGACCAGTGTAGTGGTCACCCTTTAGAACAACCCCTGCTCCGCCCATAATACCTTCTTTGATGGACATTGTATCCAAACAATTTTTAAACCAATCACATCCGGGTATCGTATCATCATCAAACAATGCGACATATTTTGTATCAACAAGCATTGCTCCTGCAAATCTCCCGTAGAACTTCCAATTGTAATCATTCTTAATAACTCTATCAACACCAAAAGAACTAAAGTCCACATCAGCATTATCTTCATGATGATTTACCCAGATCCAAATTTGCTTTACTGGGATGGACTGGTTTCTTATTGATTTGATTTGCTCTTCTAAATTCTCCGGTCTTCTGTAGCAATTCAAGATGACAGTTATTGTGTCATCCTTAAGCAAGTCCATAAATTTATTTATAGCGGCATCAACACGGTTTCTAATCGTTCTAATCAAGTCAGCACCCACCAAGTCATACCAAGGCTCAGAAGCTGCCCCTATGAGCTTCTTGCTCGTTAAAACCTTGCAACCTAACATCTTCGCCTCAACTACAACTCGAGAGAGGGTTTCCAACACATGTGGAATAAAAACAAAAAATTCATATTGGGATAATTTTTCCAACAACTCTTTTTCAGGCAAAGGTCCAATAAGCTCGTAATCTAAATTGTTTTTATCACAAAACACTATAGCTTCTCGAGTTCCTTTGATTGGGTTTGGAGAATTTATTATGCAATACTTATCTTTCTTATTTGACGTATCAATTTTGGAAATATAATCAAGTTTGTCATTAGACCATAGAGAGCATCCAATATTGATGACATTATCAATATCTAAACATTCTTCAATGACGCTCTTACAAATTTCACTCAATACGACAACGGCATGGGCATTCCTGTAAAATTCTACATTGATAAGTTGATCCTTTGGAACTTTAAAATTAGGAAAAGCAGCAGGATTTCTATTTGAAACATATTTGTGGTCATGTTCATAGATTATATACTTCTTAAGCATAACCATGTTTTTATGACGTTCAGACAAGTTGACAAAGTTGGACACTATAAACAAATTATTTTTGATTACATCCTCATCTGTTAAGTCTGAGGTTCTCAATTTTATAACTTCAATTGCATGACTTGCTAGGCCGTCAAGTAGCACAGAATCATTTAATTCTGCGCCTCCGACTATATCTGTACTAAAAAAGTCTGCTAGAAAAACAATTGATTTCATACAAGCTCAATCTCCGAAAGTGCCTGTACCCAGTCTAATTCATCATCAGAGTGCTTATAGATTGCATCGCAAAAACCTTTAAACAATTTTTCTTCGCTAAACTTTTCAGCAACTATAGATTGCAATTCTTTGGCTTGATCTAGAAATTCTACATGCTTCTTGTGCATCATTCTCAAGCCCATCTTAAAGTGACCTTGATCTGCATAAGCCCACATTGCATCTGCTTCTAAAACACCATCCCACCTTGCGGTCTCTTGAATTGGCTGTAAAGAATAATCAATGTTTAGGAAATAATCTTTATCATCATGTCTTAAGAAATCTAATTGACCAGACCAACCCACGGTCGCAATTGGTAGGCCACATCGAGCGGCTTCAAACATGGGTAGTCCAAATCCTTCACCATGAGAAATGTTGATCATCGCCTTAACCTTGTTGTGCTCATAGAGGGCCCTCATTTGCCCCTCAGAGAGGTCTCCGTGAAGCAGAGACACAGAACACTTGCGATCAGGATAAGAGCTTAATACTCTGTTTAAAAACTCTTCTGTTACCGTCTTGTCTATTCTGGAATTATTCTTAGTATTGGTTTTTAAAATTAAACCAACATCTTGATCAATAAACTCTTCTACGAACCATCGGATCGTATTTTCCATGTTTTTTCTAGGACCCATTTGGGATACTGCTAGGAAGTTGAAATCATGGCGAGGATTAAATTGTAAGATTTCCTCCGACTCATTTGAAAATGGTGTAGTTTCCCAAACAACCTCAACGGGAGTATTCAACTTGTAGTCAAAAATTTGACCAGTATTTTGATTTTGAGCTTGGGCAATCGTATTAACATAAGAATTTTTTGCATGATTTGAAACTACAAGAATCTTATCCATGTCATTGCCCTTCTCTAACCATATGGGGCTTGTCCTAGTTGCTTCGATACCAGCTGTGTATCCAATGTTTATTGGGCAAATTTTTTGAAATTCATTTGGAATTGTAATTTGAAGAGAGATGTCTGGTTGTAAAGCCTTTTGTTGAAGTAGTATTTGAGTCTCAGCTATTCTAGCATCTAACCAATCTCTTTCTTCACTATTTTCCCAAATCCATCCAGTTTGCCCCCATGGAATTGGTTGTACATAAACGTCAAACAAGCTCTCTTGAGATCTTAAGGCTCTAAGGGCAAATCTTGATTGTTCGCCATATCCTGATTGTGATAGTACTGGTGCTCGTACAAAAATCTTCTTTTTCATTGGTTCTCCCTTAATTTATTAACCAACCATGAGGATGATTGTGGCTTATCTTTACCACCTATTCCCCACAGCATTTGAATTCCTAATTCGTCACACAAATCCATTTCTGGTGTGTTATCTTTTTTGCGATCTCCGCCATTTGCAAAAGCGTGAGGTCTAAACTTATCAATTGCTCCACAAGCGGTGTCATCTGCATCATCAAACGCAGTTACTACGGCAACGGAAGCAAATTCACGGATAATCTCCGCTCGTTCTTCCCAAGGCATAAATACATAACCTTTCTTTCTCATTAGCC
>JGI24004J15324_10000096_pt1 | contig 30593 bp, 36 predicted proteins | sample LinPmetageLP32_FD_15324 | JGI IMG/M metagenome (IMG submission 15324)
ACCGCGCAATACGGCAAAATGAAAGAAGCCCAGTATGAAGCCGAAAGACAAAACTTAATAGCGCAGGCTGAGGCATACAAGGGCACTGCCGATCTTGCAGAGGATGCAAAGAAGAATGCCGAAGAATTAATCGCAGCCCTTAAGGATGGTGAAGAAATTTCGCTTGGTGACTTTAACATCCCTGAGCTTAACGAAGCCTTGGACAAAGTCGCAGAACTCGGAGAAATACAAGAAAAAGTAAGGAAAGCTGAGGCAGATGGTCGAGGCGACGCAGCAAGATCTCAGGTAAAAATGATGTCTGGTATGATTGGACTTGAGAATTACTCCAGCTCAGCCATTGGAAAAACAACGGCACTTTTTGCCCAACTCGCTGATGGTTCAGATGAAGCTCAAGGACAAGCCGCCATCCTAGGTAGAAGCTTGGCGGAAGCATTTAGCCCACAAGCCATTGGACTAACTGTCTTTAATAAGATCTTCTCCGAATCAATGGATGTTCTAAATGCATTTGATAAATCATTAGCAACTCTCGCAGGAAAGACGGGAACTGTTGGAAAATTTAACGACAACCTTTACGATGCACAAAGAGCAGGAAATCTATTGGGCGTATCAATGGCTGATGCCGCCAATTCAATCATTGCTTTGAATGCTGGAACTTCTCAATTCGCAAAATTAAACAGTCAAACTAGAACAGATCTTGTTACCGCATCTTCACAGTTTGAAAAACTTGGAGTGTCTGCAACAGACACCGCAGCATTTATGGAAAATGCATTTAAAATCATGAACATGGGTGCAGGAGAAGCGGTCGAGACACAAAAAGAACTCGCAATGGCTGGTGTGCAACTTGGTATTGGAGCTGATAAGATTGTAAAAGACTTTAATCAAGCATCTAAAGTTCTTGCAGTATACGGAAAAAACTCGGTTGGAATCTTCAAAGACCTCGCAGCACAAGCTAAAGCTGCAGGTGTTGAAGTAGGGACTTTGCTCAACATTGCTGGGAAGTTTGATACTTTCGCAGGAGCTGCAGAAGGGTCTGCTAAATTTAACGCTTTACTTGGAACTCAACTTTCAACAACTCAAATGTTAATGATGACTGAAGATGAGAGAATGAAAACTCTTGTCGAATCAGTTCAAGCACAAGGCGTTGCCTTTGGGGACATGGACAGGTTCACTCAAAAGGCTATCGCTGCTGCCGCAGGTATCACAGACATGAACGAGGCAAATAGAATATTTTCAATGAGTCTTGCTGATTATGAAGCAAATGCAGCAGAAATGAACAGGAATGCTGAGGCACAACAAAAATTTGATGATGCCGTACAAGCAACCGTTCCAACAATGAAGAAGTTTCAAAACCTAGCAACTGAATTGATTGTAATGGTGCAACCAGCTTTAGAGAAACTTGGAGAAGTTGCAGATTACTTAACAGATTTTATGCAAGGTCTAAGTAAGGAAACAAAAGAGACCGTTGGATCCATAGCGCTATTCGCAGGTGGAATTATGGTTCTTGCCCCACTCTTTGCTGTTGGTGGAGGTTTTATGGCCGGACTAGCAGCTATTGGACCTGCAATTGCAGCAATGGGTACAGGTATTGCCACAGGTATTGGCGCCATTTCCACTGTTGTTGCAGCATCTGGTGGTATTGCTGGTGGTGTCATCGCTGCATTGTTGGCTGGTGGTGCTGTTATTGGAACAGTCATGGCAGCAATGGCGCAAAGCGAAGCGCAGATAGCTGCCTCCAATGCTAAAATGGTGTCTCAAGGTGCTGATACAATCCAAGCTATGGCTGACATTGGAAATGCTGACTTTTCTGGGATAGCAACAAAGTTCGCAAGTGTTGTAGGCGAGCTTAATTCAATGGGTTCAGATGTCAAGATTACATCTACATTGCAAAACTTAGCACTAATGAGCGCTGGAACAGCGTTTGACCTTACTGGTGCAAAGATAGCTGCATCAAACACAAGCGTTACAGCAAATGTTCAAAATAGTTTTGATGGAATGAAATTGACCCTAGAGGCTGGTGGTCGAGAGTTTGAAGCATACATCAAAAACGTTGCCGCAGAAACGGTATTGACTTAAGGAAGGGCAATAAATGACAACCTATATTAAAGATTACACTACCAACTCTGGTGCACAACTTGAAATAACAGGAATTCTTAGAAAAGAAACAATAAAATTTCCTGCATTTCTCACATCACTTACCGATAACATGACGTCTCAATGGAATGAGGAGACGGTGTATGGTCGACCAGACCCGATTGGAACTTTTCAAAACACAACAAGAAAAATCTCAATAGGATTTGATTTACCGGCTGCCGACATTACTGAGGCTAAAGAAAATCTATACAGAATCAATACTGTCAAACAGTTCTTATATCCAGCATACTCATCTATACAGTCAGAGGTCACACCAGTCGGTTCGGCATCGACAACGATGGTGACAACAAACGCCTTATCGTTGGCAAAGTCACCAGTTGTAAGACTTAAATTCGCAAACCTTATTCAAAACAATGCTGGAGCAGGTCTTCTGGGATGGATTGGTTCTTTTTCAGCAACACCAGTTATTGACATGGGAATGTTTAATGAATCCCAACAGTTCTTTCCCAAAGTTTATAATGTCTCTGTTGATTTCACTCCCCAGCATGAATTTGACTTGGGCTATGACTCCGATGGTTTTACATTGGACGGAAAGTTTCCAGACTTTCCATACACCGGAGGCTCGAAGCCAAAATGAGTAGATTAAATAACAGAAGAAAGGCAAAGAATAAAAACGAATTGTACGACAAGATCTTTGAGGATCGAGGCATAAAGCACGTTGAACAATTTGCCACACCAGTATTATCTAACCCCTCGCAGGAAGACGTAGATAGAATACCAACCATTGATTACTATTGGAGACTTGGCGACAAATATTGGTTATTGGCAGCAAAGTACTTGGGTGATCAATCTCTATGGTGGCTTATAGCGAAACTAAACAATAAACCAGCTGAATTTCTTTTAAATGAAGGAGACGAGATAAAGATTCCAACGAATGTTGCGATTGCACTTGAGGTGTTAGGATGAGTAGAGATCCACAAATCGACGCAGCACTCGCTGCTTTGAAAGTCATTTCTAATCCAATTAGAAAAAGTCTGATGGGAGAGGGTGAAGGAAAGCTCCTTTCAGGAGTTCGAGAAGAGTTGCGCGGGATCGTCATTAAAATTGATGAGCTGTCCACTTCGAACGGATCTATCTATTCTCCACCGACTCTAGAGTCTATCGCAAGCAATGTTGCTTTCTTAGAAGAACTCAGAGACAAAGTGCTGCCCGATTTACTATCAGATACTCCTAGTGATTATTATATCTTTGGGAATAGCTATTTAGATGATTTTAGTCAAGATTTTAAAGAAAAAGATTTTAAAAAAAACATTATATTTGATTATGTTTTCAAAATATATCAAAAAGCAACCGTTAGAAGAATTAAGACTACCGGCTCAAAGAATAAATATGTGGCCAACTTCGAAGACAAACAAATAGTTTTTTCCGGATACGCTGGGGGTCTTTCCAATGAAAACACAAGGCTCCTTAGAGAGCGGTTAATAAAGTCAATTGAAGAAGGCAATTTTAAGAATGACTTTGGAACAAATGCAGTCATCTCATACGTCATTGAAAATGGCTTCTCTTTTAACGATGCAAGCATAAGGGTTGCCACAGCAGTTCAAAAAAAGGTAAACATCCTTGAAGACATATCAATACAAATTAACGGTGAAGACCAGACATTGTTTTCTTTAGACAATGAGACAAAGAATTCAGAAACTTACTTAACAATTGCTCAAAAGACTTTAGGTTCAAATAAAGAGGTCAGATCATCAGTTATTGGAGAATTATCAACAACAGTTACGTTGCTCGAAAAATCTGCTGCCAAGCAGAGAATGGGAATAAAAGGCATTTCTCAGAATACAGTTCTTTTTCCAAGCGAAGTATACGGAGACAACGAAGATGCACTGGAACTTCTGCGGACTGATACGTCTTTGGGGGATAATAAAGACATTACAAGTTATGAATTCAATTTTTATAAAGAGCAACCAAGTGTTGGCTTCTTTGATAGCATTAAAGGTTTTTTATCCGCCAGCCCCTCTCCTCAAGAATTAATAAAAATCAATTTAGAAAATAAATATTTAAACTTTATTTTAAAAGTTTTAGCAGATTACAAAGACGATGGGAGACTTAGCGCCACAGTTACCACTGCATACAATGCCACTTTCAGCAACGACTTTACAAAAGCAATTTATTCAATGATTGCTATTGATAAAGAGCTTGCAAGAAGAGTTGCCACCTTTAATGCAATTGCTGATGCGTCAGAATTCTTAGACCCTGATAAGGGTGAAGAATTGTCTGCAGACGACATCAATAAAATTGAACAAGTAGGTGCTCAAGCTTTTATTGAATCCAAAATTCAAGAGGGAAAGACAAAACTTACCGATGAGGAAATAGGTGACCGACAAAGATTTTATAAACAATGTGCATTACTCATGAATATTAGCACTTTGGCACCCAAATTTGATACTTTAGTTGTAAACCGTCAAAAAACAGCTGCTTCTGATGGGCCACTTAAGGACAAACCCTTTGGAGGCAGATTTTTCAGAGCGGACTCTGAGAACAAAGAATCTTTAATTACCAACCTTGTGTCTTCCAAAGATTCATCATACATGTTTGAAATTCCATCACACGTCATGACCCAACTAACTCCTAAATTTAAGATCTATAAGGTTATGAATGAGCAATCGGGCAAATTAGTTGAGACAGAATTCATTTTCCCAATGCAAACAGATTTGACTCGAAAGAAAAATTTTAAGGTAACCCAAGGAACATCCACAGAGAGTGCTGTACCAGATTTTCTTTCTTCTCAGTTTGATAAGGGCGATGGTTGCGGATTAAAATCATTTACCGTAGACTTTAATGGGACCAATCCTGCTGAAGCTAGAAATGACATAAAAGGAAGCATGTCTCTCCATTTTCAATCCTTTGCAGATTTTACGAGAAAAAGAATCTCAACAAATGGGAAGGAATATAGATTTGTTGACCTTATTATTCAACCTCCACCAGATGAAGCTGGTGTGCAAATAGTTAGCCTAAGGCAATACGAGCCATCATTCTATAGAATTAGGGTAGAAATGGGTTATAATGTACCAAAAAAAGGCGAAATTGAAGGAATTACTGGGAAAGATTTTGAAAAACTGCAAAATGCAGTAAAAACAATGAATAAGTCATTCTTTCTCTGTATGGTTGATCACGATTTTAACATCAAAAACGATGGTAGCGTTGACATGAACTTTACCTACAGGGCTTATTTAGAAACTGCTCTCAAGAGTGTTAGATTCGACGCACTGACTACACCAGAGTTAGCCAAAAAAAGAATTTCAAATGCCAAGAAGCTTTTTGAAGTAGCAAACAGTATGAAATGTACACAAGAAGAGTTGAGAGAACTCCAACTTGCATTAGCTGGTGAAGAAAGACAGATAAGATTGGACTCTCTGAACTCTATCTTGAAAAGATTGGTGTCTAGAGGCAAAGTCTTTAATGTAGAAATCAATAATAATGATCGAAAATTCTTTTTAAAACGTGGATTTTTTACAACTTGTAGGCTAAACAATCAAGTAGATTTGGAAAATAATCCTGATAATTCTAACACGAATGATTTAGGAATAATTTTAGGTTCAAATTTCCTATCGGAAGATTCTGATACTAACTTTAAAAGAGACGTTGACGATACAAACGTACAATTCTTCTTCTTTGGAGATTTACTTCACACTATCTTGGATGCCCTGTATGATCCTAAGACAGAAAGTGTAGCTGTTGGTCTTGAAAATACAAAAATAATCCTTGGCTCCTTTGATTTTGACCCTTATGAAGAAAAAAAGAAGGATAAAACCATAGGCTTTAACATTGGCAGTATACCAATTTCGGTTGACTTTTTCTCAGAGTGGTTCAGAGACAATGTACTAAATCAGCAATCTACTAGAAAAACTTTTCCAATTTTAAACTTCATAAGAAGCTTAAGTAATTACTTGGTTTCAAATGCACTTTTAGAAGTGTGTGTCGATAGATCGGTTGAGCAAAAATTAATGTTTCAAACCGGTCAAGTTTCAGCCATAAGCAAGGGAGGTGACCCTGTGGGCTCACTTGTTAGCTTAGAAGCTCCCATACTAAATACTGATCAACAGAGGGGCCAAGGCACACTTCCTCTAGTGGGAGATGTAGAGAGGGCGCCAACTGATAAAGGCTCGCCCATTGAAGATTTTTATCACTACATCATTCTAAATGCAAACGGATCAGCATTGACTTATGCCGGTTCAGGTAAATATTCAGATGACATTGAGGCTGGTCGTTTTCATGTTCAAATCGGTTCTAATCGAGGAATCGTCAAAACAGTTCAATTTGCGAAAACAGACATGCAATACATCCGAGAGGCTAGGTTTTTTAGACAAGGTGTTGATGGACTCTTACAACTGTCCTCTGTCTACACTGCGAACGTTGAGATGTTTGGGAACACTCTTTTCTATCCGGGAATGGAATTATGGATTGACCCATACGGTATAGGTGGAACACACATTGGAAGACCTCAGCAAGGCGGAAACGATAGGAGCTTGGCTAACATACTTGGTCTTGGTGGATATCACACAATTACAGGCGTCTCCACGACGATAAGTCCACAATCTTTTACAACCAAACTTAAATCCCAACATTATTATTCTGGTGACGGTGAATCACCGGATAAGTCATCTGCTAAAGTTTCTAAGAAAAAAAACTCAGAAGACTTGCTCATAGAAATGGGAGTTAATGAATCTTTCGAAGGAAGAGACGCTAAATTCTGTGAATCTACAATTCTAAATTCCTTAAATTATGATCCAGATGCAGATAACATAGATCCCACATCTACAGCTGAACCGCTTATTGATGACGACACCCAACCCAGCAATGCCCAATCAAGTGCAACAACCTCAAGGGACACCTCACAAACAACACTTGATAAATTGCTTGAGAAATATCCGTATGGCGATGGAACATTCCAAGGTAGACCCGGCGCGTTCAGGATCGTCACAAGGGAAAGCGATGGGGTTAAAAAATATTATTTCTTCCCCTATGATGGTGACGATAAAATAAGGATAACAGGATAATGGCGAATTTTAACGGAAATAATAAATCAGGTACACTTAAGACAGCATTCGATAGAGCAAATTACAAGTTAAATGCATATGACCCAAATAATCTACAGGTTGTTGATTTCAATTTTGCCGAGAGGACATTCTATGGTAGAGTCAATAGGCAGCTTGATCCCATAGTTGTAAACAATGAATCTTTAAGAACTTTCCACAATCAAGACTTCTCAATTATGAATTTTGTTGGAGATCAATTCCGTGAGATGTATGTGCGCTATTCTAACGCCTTAGACCTAAGTTTGATAAACAAGCAAGATCCGAACCTATCAAAACTGAGCGTTATTCGCGGTTGGGAAGACCCAATAAAAGGATATTCCGATTTCATGAGCTTATTTATGGGGGATTTTTTGGAGAAAAAAATGCTTCCTAACGATAGGAACATCGATTCGTTCTCAACTTTTTTAAAATTTTTTGAAGCTCATGTTTTGGAGACCGATATTAAGGCAAAGATAACCTTATCTGGTTATATGAAGAGCAACCAGTCATCAATCTTCAATACTGGTTTGGCTTTACAGGTTGCACCAATTGGTTTTGCAGATGATGCTGTAAAAGAAAATCAAATGCTAAACTCTCCCAACTTTCCTTTCTATATGAATATGGCTAAACAATTTGGATTCTCCGTAAACCAACAAAATCCAAGCGTACTAGTATCCGACTTGGCCCATCCAACTACTAAGAAGTTTCGTGATAACTATAACTTGTTTACTCTCAATAGATTATTTACTACTCAATACGAAAAAGCAAATAGTTTTGACTTTGATTTGCTATCGAGATACCTTATCGATACATATAATTCTTTAGTTCATATAAGACCAAACTTAAGAGAGGTTTATGTTTGTAACAATAAAGTTAAATCAAATATAAGTTCTAGAAATATTATTGACAGTATAGATTATAGTGTTATATTATTATTATATATTAAAATAAGAAATATGGAAGAAATTTTTCCTCTTTCTGATTCTGAAATTAAATCGATTCATGGTACCTCCGTAAGATTGTTTGATGTAACACCCGACACCGCCATGGATTTCATTGAAGCTCAATTTAGAAGCAGGTACAATACCAAAGAAGGATCGCTCACTTACTATCAAAAAAAGTATCAGAAATAACTTGACAAACATCCCAGAACGTGTTATTCTATTATTAACCGCAAATACATTATAACACATTTCGGAGGACACTGTAAATGTTTTTTCAACTTTTAGATAGCAAGCTTGACTGTGCAGGGACTTACCTAGCAGGGCAGTTTGTCTGGGATAGAATTCCAGATGGCATTACTAAAACTTGGGCTTATTCAGATCACTTGTATGGTAGGGACATAGATTATGCTAATCTACTTGTTGAAGGTAAGACAGTTGACCAAGTATGCCCAGAGCACCTTAAAGATCGTTGGGAGAATGTAAGTAAATTACTAAAGTCTCACTTTAAAGGATTTGCAACCGCTAAAATTAATTTAACGGACGTATGCTTTTATGATGTTGTCCCGCAAAAACACTTGATACACTACTTCGACACCAAAAATGAGATTACACGGTGGATCTTCGAGAACCATGAGAAACCAGAACACTACTCACTTCTCAAGAAAGCCCAAGCATCAATTAAAGAATTGAAGACACATCCCGTCTCTATTAATAGAATGGGCATACATCGTGCAAGCGTAAGTGATCCAAAGGCAAAACATCTTTATGAACAATTTAAGAATACAACGCCACATGTCGATTACAATTTGTTTGGAACCATCACAGGCCGCCTTACAACCCGAAGAGAATCATTTCCGATACTCAATTTAAAAAAAGAACTAAAGCAGTTTGTTCTACCAACGAACGATGTCTTCCTTGAGTTGGACTTCAACGCCGCAGAGATTAGAACAATGCTAGCACTACAAGAGCACGAACAGCCCGAGGAGGACATTCATGAGTGGAACATCAAAAACGTCTTTAGAAAAGAGATGCAAAGAGATAAAGCAAAACAAAAAATATTCGCTTGGCTCTATAACCAAGAGTCCACCGCTATTAAATCCGATTATTACGACAGAGAAGTGTTGTTGGAAAGATTTTACGAAATCTCAACTGAAGTGGTCCGGACACCATTTGGACGGGCAATTACTACTCCCCATCGCAAAGCACTCAATTATCTTCTCCAATCCTCATCCTCCGACAACACACTCGAACGATTTGTTAGAATTTCTAACTTTCTTAGGTCAACAAGATCACATGTTGCTTTTGTTGTTCACGATAGCGTTGTCGTCGATTTACACCGAGACGATAGAAGATTAATTCCCCAACTTAAGGAAATGTTTGGGAATACAAAACTAGGTAGTTTTAAGGTGAATTGTTCTTTAGGTAGGAACTTGGGAACCATGAAGGAGTTTACATGGTAAAATCGCCACTATTTAGAGTTGGTGACTTAGTTATTAGCGACCGTTCCTTAATGAGCGACATTTGCGACGGGCAAATTGGATTACTTGTAAAGGTCGAGCAGGTAACTAGAGATTACTACATCTACTGGGTTCGTTTCGCAAAAAAAACTGTCGATTCACCAATGTGGGAAACGGAGATTAAATTGTTTAATGAGCAAGGTACCGATTCTAGAGGGTGATTTGATTTTTATTGACAAGATGATGCCTGAGTGGCATTGGATGTGTATTTATGAGGGAAAAATGGGAATAGTAATGAAAGTTCGGAAGTTTCACTACTCGGACAATTACATGCTCCACGTTTATCTTTTTGACCTTCAAGAAGTATTTTATTTTAGTGATGAACATGTTAATGTTTTTGGATTTCAATGATGGCAGCTGGAGACTTAGTGACAATAAAATACTGTCCATTTGATTCGCCGAACTTATTTGGATATCAAAATGGAGACATCGCAATAGTCACTGCGATTTTAAATGCGGACCTAGCGACAATAGGAAATCCAAGCGCTAGATTATGGCTATTAAATTCTGGACATAGAGTAATAGTTCCTATACAATACATAGAAAAAATGGAGACTTAAATGTTAATGGTTGGTTTGGGTGAGGCTGGAAAGAATATAGTAAATTTATTCAAACCTCACAGTGATACTTATAAAGTAATACCTCTAGACGTAGGCGAGGGGTTACAAAAGAAAGATACAGTCGAGGAGTATGACTCCATAGATTTTAAATTTAAACAGAGAGGGCTCAAATCGCATGATGAAGCCATCTTGTTTCTTTGTGGGTCCGGTAAGGTTGCTGGAGCCTCTCTACGTGTTCTAGAGGCACTGAAGGCTCACAAGACTTCTGTCTATTACATTGTGCCTGATCTTGAATTCTGCTCAAAAGAAGAATCCTTGAGACACAGAGTTCATTTTGGAGTACTGCAAGAGTATGCTCGTTCTGGTATGATTGAGGAACTCGTTATTTTAGACAACAAGATCATAGTTGAATGCTCAGGTGCAGGAACAGTTTCTGACTATTATGAAAAAGCAAATCATTTTATCTATTCTTTGGTTCAAAACCTAATGTACTGCGAACATGTCAAACCAGATTTTGGAAAAATACAAGATGTTAAGGAAATTTCCAGAATCTCCACCATCTCCTATGGATCTTTAGACGCAGTTGATGAAAAAAGGCTCTTTGAGCTTGACAACGAGACTGAAACACGTTATTACATTAATATAGAAGAAGAGGATTTAGACAACGACACTTCAATCATTCCAACTTGCCAACAAATTGTCCGAGAGAACATCGCCAAGGGCTGCAATACATCTTTTGCAATTTGGAAATCAAGCGAAGAAAATCATTTCTACGCAAGGCGTTACACGCACTTCACTCAGGATGTATAATTTTTATGCCTTGAAGATAATTCCAGTGTATTTACTAAAGAGTTGCAATTGTCCATGATGATGATTTTCTCAATACTCTGGAGGTTTTTAAAATGAAAAAAGAACACGTTAAGAAAGAACTATCAAAACTGCTGGAAGTTGAAGCTGACATCCTAGGAAAGTTAGCTAGGGACACTAGCACCCCAGATGAAAAATTAAGACTAATAACTAAGAAGCTTTTTGAATTAAGTGATTTAATACTGAGGCTCCAACGCGTACTAAGGGAAATAAGGAAAAATGAAACCTAACAAGATGGACATCATCTATTGTCCCAAGAGAAACCTCCGAGGACAGATTTTAAGGATCACTAACAATCTTGCGACCATTAAGTTTGTAACTGGTGAGAGAATACAGAAAAATTTATTATACATTGTTTATTGCGACAACCAGTGGGTAATAAACGATTAATTAAAAAAAAGTTTACCTTTTTATTTGACAAGCAGTCCTCAACATGTTATATTATAAACATAACGATGGAGGAATAATGTTAACGCTTATTTGCTTTACACTTTTCATCTTTGCCTTTACTCGAATGTGGTATTGGCTTCATGAAAAGTTTTAAAAAACTTTAAAAAAAGACTTGACAAGTCTTCAAAAACATGTTACATTATAAATGAACACAATAACTCAAAACAAAAACTGGAGGTTTTATGAGTAACACTAATTCACAACCAATGACTGTACATACAGCAACTTTCGTAACCCAAACTGGGTTCCGTCGAACAATGAACTTTGTTCGCCCAAATGAAGCACCAAGCGGTGTATTTCCATCATTTATGCGAGAGCGTAAGTTACAGCCGGGTTCCGAAACCGTATATGATATTGATCGTCAAGCATATCGTACATTCAACTCCAAAACTCAAGTTGGAGACGTAGTATCGTCTACTCAAGACGTAAGCATTAACTTATTTTAGTTAGTATAATTTGTTGAAGGTTCGCGGCCACCTTTCAAAAGGCCGCTTTTTTGCCTTTGTAGCTCAGTTGGTAGAGCACCTGATTTGTAATCAGGCGGTCAGGAGTTCGAATCCCCTCAAAGGCTTTTCGCTCGACTGTACGGTTGCAGATAACTAACGAGGGCAGGCCGCTTATCTAAACGTTAGAATTGTGGGGTTCAAATCCCTTCTCGAGCACAAAATAAAAAAGTTTAAAACAATACTTGACAAGGTATTGAAACTATGTTACATTATTAACATGTCTAGGAGGACAGAATGAAAAAGATTATTAGTTTAGTTGCAATGGCAGCATTTTTAGGACTTGCTTTTGGAAGCAAGGGAAACCCAGAATATAGAGAGTGTTATGAGAGTTGTGTATCTCGCAAAAATGCTCACAATAAAAGAATAGGTGTTCCCACAAACAATATTGACAGAAGTAGCTGTGCGACTAGATGTGACGCAAGACATAGTAAATAAAGAGTTGGAGGGTAGATGAATAGATTTTTATCCATTCTTAATATGGTTTTGCCCGTTTTTCTTGGTGGACTAATTTACATATCATATAGGTCTGTTGACTTAAGTATGTTTCTATGGTTTACTAAGCTTGGACTAGTAGAACAGGTATGGGAAATGAGATCTTTTGTTGAGTCTAACAGATGGCTTAGTAATCCATCTAGGTTTACCCTCTATTGTCTACCAGACGGATTGTGGACTTATAGTATGACTTCCACTTTTGCATATGTTTGGCGGAAAAACTACTCGGAAGGTGCGATCTGGATGCTCTCTAGTGTTTCGATTGGTGTACTTTCTGAGTTCACACAAATGTTCGGACTTGTGTCTGGAGTGTTTGACATAGGAGATGTATTTGCCTATGTTTCATTTTTCATAATGGCAATCTGGACACAAACAACTATTAATAAGAAACTTTAACAAAATACTTGACAAGCATGTCAAAACATGTTATATTATAGTATAGGAAAAACAACTTACAACTGGGAGTATGGTTGAAACCCTGCTTACCTTAGTGAAAAAACACAAAAAAATAAAATAACCTTAGGAGATAAAATTATGGCTATTAATATCGAAGCAATGAGAGCAAAACTTGAAGCATCTAAAAATGGTGGAAAACCATCCGGACGCAAGAGTACTATGTGGAAACCAAGTGCTGGTGACCAAACAATACGTATTCTTCCAACCGCTGATGGAGATCCATTCCGTGAATTTCACTTTCACTACAATGTGGGAAAGAATCCGGGAATTTACTGCAATAAGCGAAATGACAATGGCGAATGCGCTATTTGTGACTTTGCATCTAAATTATGGCGCGATGGCGTCGGATCTGACGATCAAAATCTAAAGAATGAAGCAAAAAAGTTGTTCGCTCGAAAACGTTACTATTCACCAGTTCTTGTTCGTGGAAGTGAAACTGATGGAGTAAAAATCTGGGCTTATGGTAAGACCGCGTATGAAATGCTCTTGGGCTATGTATTGGATCCTGATTATGGCGACATTACAGACCCTGAGACAGGAACAGACGTTAAGCTAACCTATTCAGTGCCCGGAACTCCCGGCTCCTTCCCGAAGACAACTTTGCAACCTCGTCGTAGACCATCGGTCTTATGTGACGATAGTATTGCAGACTGTCAGGAACTGATGGATTCAGTACCAGTAATTGATAATCTATTTGATGTGAAAACATCGGAAGAGATTCAAGCTCTGTTGGAGGGTTATCTGTCCTCCGACTCTTCAGCAGAGTCCTCTTCTCGAGAAACTCAAAAGTACAATAAAAATACTGGTGACAACGTTGACGAAGCATTTGCAGCTTTTATGAAAGAAGAATAGTTGTAAACCTCCTGTGTTGTTAGAAGGGTTTGCCGTTCGCCCTTGATAAAAAATGAGCGGCTCTTTTTTGGATTTCGACTTCCTTTCAAAAGGTCGACTATTAACGTAAATCCTCGCTAGAGGTAGGAGAAAGAATGCAAAAAGCATCAGAACAATTCCAATTCCAATTATTACCAACATGGTCTTTAGGTCAGTTTGACCCAGACGATTATGAAAACAACTCTAGAGACATAGTTGAATCTGGAGGTACGATAGAGGGTTACCACATCATTGATGAAAACAGTTTGTTAGACTTCAAAGGTGGTCAAGTCAGAGCTAAAGATTTAGACAAAGGTAATATAGCTCGAATTAAGCAAGAAATAGAGGCTCGTGGACTTCAAGAGGCCCCAGTCGTGATGAGGTTGGGAGAGGAATTTAAAACCATTTCTGGACATCATAGGGTGGAAGCAAAAATTCAAATTTCAAGAGCCAATGGAGAAACCTCAGCGCACCTTCCAGTAATTGTGGTCTCATCTAACTGGGACGAGATAGAGTTGGACTTCTGGAAGCAAAGAGAGAACACAAAGCACAACTCATCTAAATCCCACACTAAGGATGATGCGATTAAGTTCATAGGTGACTTGAGAAGCAAGAATTATAGAAATTGGGCAAATCGAAATGACGAAGAGAATATAAAGAGGGAAGTATATGAAGCCCTCGAGGAAGCAAAATATACCTACCAAGGAAAGCATAGAAAAGATATTTTCATGGGAGCATTCGATGATGTAGTTAAAAAAGATACTGTAAGAGCAGTATCATCTAGTGACGCATCTCGAGATGCTAGAACTATTTTCAATCAAACAAAGGATCTTTGGGAAAACAACGTATATGTAGTTGGATCATCACAAGATGCATCTAGAAAGTGTTTGCAAATAGCACTACAAGAGCGTGGTGCTGCAATTCTAAAAGGCGAAGTAAATTCCCATACCTCTCCGAGAGGCGAGATAAAGATGCTAGTTCATTTCCCACCAGCATACAAATCAAAAGATTCACTTGAAAATCAGAGAATTAATTATTTGGAAGATTTAAAATCTGTAAATATTCTTCAAACTTCATCTTTAAATTGTAAAATAGTGGAAGTTGTTTTTCCAATGCAATTTAGAGGAAGAACAGAAAAAGAATCTGAGACAAAAAATATTAGATATGTTTGGAGTGAAGCTCAAAACAATTGGAATAAAATTTAGTAACAATCCGGCAACAAGTGAGTGAGAACTTATTCAAATAAGCATGAGTCGTACACTTACTGTTGCCTTAATTTTCAAAGGAGAAACTATGTTATGGAAAAGAACACTTGACAGAAACATCAAGACTGTCGAACTAAGAAGTAATCCTGTTATTATTAGGGTTAATAATTTTAATGAAAAATCAGCTAAGGAATTCGCAGTTGAAATAGCTAAAGCCCACAATACGGGCCAAAGCATTATTCCTGTGATCATTGATTCATATGGAGGCGAAGTTTATTCTCTCATGAGTATGATTGCTTCCATTAAGAGTTCGGAGATCCCAATTGCTACTATAGTAGAGGGAAAGGCAATGAGTTGTGGAGTTATCCTATTCTCTTGCGGAACAGAGGGGCATCGATACATCACAGAAGATGCAACCTTAATGGTTCATGATGTGAGCTCGGCCTCTTGGGGCAAAAACTCTGAAATTCAAGCAAGTGCAGAAGAAGTAAAGCGCTTAAACAATAAGATTTATAAAATCTTATCAGAAAACTCAAACAAGTCAGAAAAATGGTTTAACAAACAATTAAATGATAAAGGTCGTGCAGACTGGTTCATAGAATCTAGTGAAGCAATCGATCTTGGTCTTGCCGATAAAGTTGGTATGCCGAAATTAGAAATAAATGTAAAATTAGATATAAACTTACGGGAGATAACATGACGTTATTATTATCAATTCTCTTCGCATGCGGAGATAAAGAGACTACAACTACAACAGATGTAGCAACAAATGAAACGGTTGAAATAACAACTACAGAAACAACGAATAATACAACTCCGACTTCTCAGACAACTACTGAGAATACGACTGTAAATTCTACAACTGAAGTAAATGCTGTTTCCACCGAGACAACCAATACAAACAATGGAGAAACCAATGATTAGTTTATTAATGACTATGTTCCTTGCCTGTGGCGATAAGGAAGACGACACTGGAGTAGAAAGTGAAAAGGCAACCGAGGAAACTTCGGAAGAAACTGAAGATACATCGTCCGAAAGTTCGGAAGAGTCTGAGGAAAGTTCTGAAGAAGGGGAAGAGTAGTGACTAAAGCTGGTAAGATTGACATTTCAGCAATGAAGAAGTTCATCAACAAAAAAGCTGGACTTGACATTGCTCACAACCTTAGTGAAGACAATCCTACTGCAGTTACAGAATGGATTCCAACTGGCTCACGCTGGTTGGATTCTATTATCTGCCGAGGTAAGATGGCTGGAATTCCCGTAGGGAAGGCCACAGAAATTGCTGGACTATCGTCAGCAGGTAAATCTTACATGGCTTGTCAAATTGCTGCACAGGCACAAAAAATGGGTCACTGTGTTGTCTATTTCGATGCAGAGTCCGCTATTGATCCAGCATTCCTATTGAGTTCTGGTGTTGATATTGAAAATCTCTTCATGTACGTTCAGGGAGTTTCCGTTGAGAAAGTTCTTGAGACAATTGAAGATTTAATGACGCAGTATTCAGACACACAGTTTCTGTTTATTTGGGACTCAATCGCAGCAACCTCTTCTGAAAAAGACTTGGAGAGCGATTATAATCCACAATCAACAATGGCCGTTAAGGCGAGAATTTTTGGAAAAGCATTTCCTAAATTAGTTATCCCCTTAGCAAATCAGCAATGCACAATGTTGCTGATTAATCAACTTAAGACAAACATTACTATGAACATTTCTGAAGCAATGACTACTCCCTTTTTCGCTCCCGGCGGTAAAGCGATTGGTTACTTCTGTTCGCTCCGGCTCTGGTTAACAAAGCGAAAAGCGAAAGCTTCTTATGTAACTGATGGAACCGGTGTTCGCATCGGATCTGAGGTAAAGACTAAAATTGAAAAATCTCGCTTTGGCTCTGAAGGTCGCACTTGTGGCTTTAAGATCTTGTGGGGAGATAGGGTCGGAATCCAAGATGAAGAATCATGGCTTGAAGCTCTAAGAGCATCAGGATCAGATCGATTCAAGGCAGGCGCATGGAACAAGATTTATTCATCAGACGGAAAGGAATTTAAATTCCAACGATCTCAGTGGCTTGATAGGCTGCAAGATGATGAATTTCGCTCTGTAGTGTTCGACATTATGGATGAAGAGATTATCAGAAAATTTGTTTCCGAAGGCAAAAACTTCAATCTTGAAGGAGAGTCCGAGGAATAGTTTTTCATATTATTTACTCCTTTGACCCCGTTGGTTCGCCTTCGGGGTTTTTTTCATTCTTTATACTTGACAAAACTACCTAAAAGTGTTATAATAATAAACAGGAGGATTTAAAATGGACATAGTCGATTTATACGAGCAATTTTGCAAAGAGAAGGGGAGTGCATTTTCAATTAGATGATAATGTTCGACCTTATGATAATACAACTCTTTTCTGCCCTGCAGGGATGCAGCAGTTCAAAGACAAGTTTAAGTCAGACGAAACTGGGACGTTAGCAAATGTCCAGTCTTGCATCCGACTAAACGATTTAGAAGAGATCGGAGATGGAACGCACTATCTCTACTTCGACATGATCGGTCTATTCTCCTTTAGAACTTTAACGGTTCAACAAGCAGTTGACTTTTGGATGGAGTTTGTAGAGGAAGTTCTGCAAATCAAGGTTGACTACGTAACAATCCACCCAGACAAGATCGAAGATTGGAAAAGTCTTTACGATAACTACGACGTAGAAGTTCGAGCAGATGACGAATGCAAGTGGACCGATGGACAAATTGGTGGCTACTGCACAGAGTTCTTCAAGGACGACGTCGAGATTGGAAACATCGTAAACCCACTTGGAACGTGCATTGATGTTGGTTTTGGTCTGCAAAGACTCAACATGTTTGTGAACGGAGTAAACGATGAAACCCCAGAAGAGATTTTAATTCAGGCTTGCGAGAAGCTTCTCTACTCTGGCTATTACCCAAGCAATAAGGAACAGGGTTATGTGTTCCGAAAACTTCTCAGAGAACTCTACAGATTGGGTTCAGAGTGGGATAATGAGCATTATCTCAAAGAAAAAAACGCCAAGACAAGGTTATAGAAAATTACAACAGAAATAAAAACAAAGCAAAGTATCAAAATAAGTCTAAAGAGTGGTGGTTCGACACCATGGGCGTGGACATAGATTTCATCAAAAGTTTGGAGGACAAATGAAAAACGTAATAATAATTGATGCACTGAACATGTTTCTACGCAGCTATGTGGTAAGCCCACATCTTGATAAAGAGGGCATGCCTATAGGAGGCACCATAGGCTTTTTAAAGAGTCTTCAGAAGGTTGCTAGGGACTTTAACGCTGATGAGATCATAGTCGCTTGGGATGGCCATGAAGGCTCTCAGAGAAAGCGTTCAATGAACAAGGACTACAAGGCTGGACGAAAACCGGTGAGATTTAATCGTAGAATGATTACCTTGCCCGAAAATCAAGAAAAAGTAAACAAAGGATACCAGCAGGTTCGACTGATGGAATACCTTAATCAAATGCCTGTAATTCAGCTTATCGCAGACTTTACAGAGGCTGACGACATCATTGCACATGTTATAAACAACTCTCACTATGATGGATGGAGAAAAACTATTATCTCATCAGATAAGGACTTCTTCCAACTCTGTCGACCAGATGTCCAGATTTATCGACCAATTCAGAAGAAAGTTGTAACTCATGAGACAATCATAGAGGATTTTAAGATCCATCCAAACAACTTTGCTCTCGCAAGAGCAGTAGCAGGTGATGCTTCAGATAACTTGCCGGGCGTTAAAGGCGCAGGACTCAAAACTATAGCGAAACGATTTTCATTCTTAGGTGGAGAGCATGATTATGAGGTTTCTGATCTCATTAGGGAATGTGCAATGCAAACTAAGAAACTAAAGATCCACGAGAACATTCAAAGCTCTGAAAGTTTAATCAAAAGTAATTATCAAATTATGCAATTGTATCATCCAAACATCCGACCATTGAACAGGGAATTGATCAACAATGCTGTTAGGGACTTCGAACCTTATTTTGATAAAGTTAAGTTCACACAAATGTTGTTCGGCGATGATGCCGGTCACCTCAACTTCACAGACTTACAACAAGTTTTTCGAAGAATAAAGAGGTAAAAGAACTTGACAACGATGACCAAATAGGTTATATTTAAACATACACAAAAATTCGGAGGACAGATGAACGAATTTACCAAGAGTGAAACCTTTACACGTTTCGGAAAAAACTTTCAAGAAAAATTATGCCAATTAATGCTAGAAGACAGACCATTCTTTGATCAAATCACTGAGGTCTTAGATGTTAACTTCTTTGAGAAGAAGTACTTGCAAATTTTTGCACAAACATTAATCAACTATCGTGACCGATACAGTACTCACCCTAATTCTGATGTAATGATGACCTTATTGAGAACTGAACTCGGACATCACGATAAGGCAACGGCAACTGCTGTCCGTAAGTTTTACGCATCGATTCACACATCGGAAGGTGTAGAGGAATCGGAATACATAAAAGATAAGTCACTTGATTTCTGCCGCAAGCAGGTTCTCAAAGGTGCTATGATAAAGTCGGCAAAATTACTTAAGTCATCGTCTTTTGAAGAAATAGAGAAGTTGATCAAGGACGCTCTTGTGCTTGGTACTGATAATAATTTTGGTCATGATTTTAAAAAAGATTTATTAAAAAGATTTGAGTTCGTTTCTCGTGATCCAACATCAACTGGCTGGCCTCGAATGGATGAGATTGTAAAAGGTGGTCTTGGAAAGTCTGAATTAGGTGTCGTTGTTGCTCCGACAGGTGCAGGAAAGTCGATGGTATTGGTACATCTAGCTTCTCAAGCACTCTTAGCTGGAAAGACAGTTGTTTACTATACTTTAGAGCTGAAAGATACGGTTGTTGGTCAACGATTTGATTGTTGCATAGCAGATGTTCCACTTCAGGAACACAGCCAGAGACAAAAAGAAATTGTTAATAAAGTGAAGGATTTAGGTGGAACTCTGATAATTAAAGAGTATCCAACCAAATCTGCCTCCGTATCAACTCTCAAAAATCACATTGAGAAATTGAGAAAGAGAGGAATTGAACCAGACATTATTCTGGTGGATTATGCGGACTTATTACGACCACCACGGAGTACTGGTGAAAAGCGACACGAATTGGAAGAAACTTATGAGGGCTTGCGCGGGCTTGCTCAAACGTATGAAATTCCGTGTTGGACAGCATCACAAACAAATCGAGGCGGCCTTAATGCTGAAGTCATTACAATGGAAGCAATTTCAGAGGCATTCAATAAATGTTTTGTTGCTGACTTTATCTTCTCATTGTCTCGAACAGTTCAAGATAAACAGGAAAACAAAGGTCGAATTTTTATTGCAAAAAATAGAAATGGCCCAGATGGTCTGGTTTTTGAAGCAGAGGTTGACTGGTCAGCTGTAAAGATCGGTATATTAGACAGAGATCAGGCTTCCGAAGGAATGCTAAGTACAGCGGATCAAAGTAGAATTTTAAAAGAAAAATACATAGAACAAATTAAATCAAAGTAGGAGCACAGGAATGGATTTAGAAAAGAAGATCTTGTCGGACATAACTGTCCACATGAAGTACGCCCGTTATCTCGAAGGCAGTAATCGTCGAGAAAACTGGGATGAATTAGTCACCAGAAACATGAACATGCACATTAAAAAATTCCCAGAATTGGAACAAGAAATCAGAGAGAACTACAAGCTTGTCTACGACAAGAAGGTTCTCCCATCGATGAGATCAATGCAATTTGGAGGTAAGCCAATTGAGGTTTCTCCAAACAGGATCTTTAATTGCGCCTATGCACCAGCAGATGACCCACGCATTTTTGGAGAAATAATGTTTCTTCTTCTTGGTGGAACTGGTGCCGGCTATTCTGTGCAAAAACACCACGTCGATAAGTTGCCCGAGATTCGGAAACCCTCTTCGGTAAGAACTAGAAGATTTTTGATCGGAGATTCAATCGAAGGATGGTCAGATGCTGTGAAGGCACTAGTTATGTCGTATTTTAAGGGAACGTCTAAATTGCGGTTTGATTTCTCAGATATTCGCCCCAAAGGGGCAAGATTGGTTACCTCTGGTGGTAAAGCGCCGGGCCCAAGACCACTAAGAGAGTGTTTGGTAAAAGTAGAGGGAATTTTAGATGCTAAAGAGAATGGCGACAAACTCACTTCTATTGAGGTGCATGATATCATCTGCCACATTGCGGATGCAGTTCTGGCTGGAGGTATTCGGCGTGCCGCTCTTATTTCTTTATTTTCTGCTGACGACGAAGACATGCTTAGTGCAAAAGTCGGTCCGTGGTGGGAACTTAATCCACAAAGAGGAAGAGCAAACAATTCAGTAGTGGTTATGCGACATCGTATTGACGAACCTACATTTATGAACCTGTGGAGACGAGTAGAAGATTCTCGTTCAGGAGAGCCCGGATTTTATTTCTCAAATGATAAAGATTGGGGATGCAATCCTTGTTGTGAGATTGGTCTCCGACCTTTCCAATTCTGCAATTTGGTTGAGATAAATGTCTCTGATGTTTTAGATCAAGCAGATCTTAATCAAAGATCATCCGCTGCTAGCTTTATAGGTACCTTACAGGCTTCTTACACTGACTTTCACTACCTTAGACCCATCTGGAAGCGCACAACGGAAAGAGATGCCCTTATTGGCGTTTCTATGACTGGTATTGCGTCTGGTGGCGTTCTGGACTTAAACATGACGGAGGCATCCCTTGAGGTCTCAAAAGAAAATAGAAGAGTTGCAATGCAAATTGGAATCAAACCAGCTGCACGACAGACTTGTGTAAAGCCAGCTGGTACAACTTCGCTCACTCTTGGCACGTCAAGCGGCATACATGCATGGCACAATGATTACTACATCAGACGTCTTCGTGTTGGAAAGAATGAGGCGATTTATTCTTATTTGGTTAACAACCTTTCTGAATTGATCGAGGACTGCCGTTTCCGTCCACACGACACTGCTATCTTGTCTGTACCTCAAAAGGCTCCAGAAGGGGCAATAACGCGCCACGAAACAGCTATTGATTTACTCGAGAGAGTAAAGAAAGTTTCGAATGAGTGGATTAGGCCCGGTCACAAGAAAGGAAGTAACACTCACAATGTTTCTGCAACCATTACAATCAAGGATGGCGAGTGGGAAAACGTTGGACAGTGGATGTGGAGAAACCGTGGAGTATACAACGGTCTGTCCGTTTTGCCTCATGATGGTGGAACATATGTTCAAGCTCCTTTCGAAGATTGTGATGAGGAAACTTATGAAAAGATGCTCTCATTGCTTAAAAATGTGAATTTAGATCTAGTTATAGAGACGACAGATGAAACAGATCTGTCTGGTGAAATTGCTTGCGGAGGAGGGTCTTGCGAGATCTTCTAAAAGTTCGCGGACACAAAAGCGGATGCCAAGCAATCTGCGAAATATTTTAACAGGAGAAATTTATGAGAGAAGAATTGGAAAACATTATTCGTAACTTGAAAGAGGTCATGGATGACTTAGACAAGGTTGATGCTGGATCCTATGGATATAAGTCAGCAGCACCTCGTGCTCGAAAGGCATTGATGGAAGCATCAAAAGAACTTCGGGACGTCAGAACCGCAATTCAAGAAGTAAAGAATTCTCACGAAGAAAAATAGTCAATTTAAGTTGACAAATGCAATAAAACGTGTTATAATGTATGTTGTAGCACGTTATTTTTTATGGAGGAAACATGCATTTTGAACCTTTTAATAAACACATCTGGATTATCCCAATCGAGCAGGAAAAAACAACACCAGATCAATTAATTGTTATGCCCGAAGAATATAAGCCACCACAAAGTCCTTACTTAGTTGGCGACGTCATAGGTATGGCTGAAGACTGTACGGTTGATTTATTTCTAGGAGATACAGTTGTAGTTGAGAGAACCACTGTTCAAGAAATAAAAGCCCTAGATCAAACTATTTATGTGGTTAAAGAAAATTATGTTTATGGGAGATTAGGCAATGAAATTAACTAGAGAGAAATTAAAAGAGATTGTATCAGAGGTACTGTCCGAGAGGAAAGTATTCAGAACATCTAAGTCCTCTTATTCAATGCAGAGACTCAATGAGACAACAATGACAGCATTGCAAGGCAAATACATGGAATCAGGTTTCATTGTTATTACCCCAGATAGAACTTGTCAAGCTGAATTGGGACTTTCCTATGGAGAGCCTTGTCCTGAAGGGGGCGAAGAGCAGCAAAATCAATTAAACCAAGCAAACCGTGAACAAATGAAGCAAGAAATTAGATCCGCTGGATTTGGTTTCACTCCTGTTTTGGGTGGATACAAAGAGAAGCTTATTGATCCTGTGACTGGAGAAGAGTCTCGCGTAGACACAGACGAACCAGAACATGGATTTCTAATTATGGCTCGACCTGATAAAGAAGGTGCTGGTATTGAAGAACTTAGACAGCTGGGAATGAAATTGTCAAACAAATATAACCAAGATAGTTTTTTCTTCAAGCCCCCAAACTCGGAAAGCAAAGATGCATTCTATCTTAAGAGAGACGGATCGGTAGACATGACTTTTTCAGATTTTCAATTCTCAGACTTGGAACAAGAATATTACACTCAACTTGCAAAAGGAAAAGAGAAAAATCAACCTGAAAAGAGATTCTCTGCAATCTCAGAGTCGATGTATTTCCCAGTTCCACCAAAAAATGCAACAGAGGCTAGAAACCGACGTGGAGAATTTTTTGTATTCTCTAGCTCGAAGAGTAAGTGATGAAATCAGACGACAATGTTGAAATTCATCCTGCTCCAAAGTCTCTTATGGAAGCAATGAGAGTGCTCTATCAAGCTCGCTCACGAGGAAAAAAAGTTAAATTTGTTAGAGGCAGATAATGACATCAATTGAAATTTACGGCGATGGAATCGGCCGTGTATCCCTAGTGGACTTTGTAGGTTCCGATAAGACCATTGTTAACTCCGCACGAGTCTCTTTTGGTCGCGACGACGGAACAACAGATTTGACTGTGAGAGACAAGAAGCTTATCAAGTATTTAATCTCTCACAGACACACTTCGACTCTTGAGCACAATGTAGCAACATTCATGTTTGAAGTTCCGCTATATGTTCGTGCTCAACACATGAGACACAGAACGTGGTCGTATAACGAAATCTCTCGCAGATACACTGAGATTGATCTTAAGTTCTACGAACCAACAAGTTTTAGAACTCAACATAAGAGTAATCGGCAAGCCTCGAATGAAATGGAACTAATTGATCCAACAATAACGCCTAGGTTTGCAGACACGTACATTAAGTCCTCGGATGCCATCGCGGATTTTCACAAGCACTCTCTTGATTTATTTAATCACCTTATTAGCAAGGGTGTATGTCGAGAGCAAGCAAGAGGCGTTCTTCCACAAAACCTCTATACCCGCTATTATGGAACAACCAATCTAAACAATCTACTTAAGTTTATAGATTTAAGAATTCACGAGGGTGCACAATGGGAAATTACACAAGTTGCAAAAGCGTGCCTACAGATAGCAGAAGAAATTTGGCCATTCACAGTGAGGGCATATCGTGAACAACGAGGATCCTAAGTTTGAAGCAGGAGACCTTGTCATGTTCCGAAATGATTACATGGGAGACATGATCGATGGTCTTGGAATCATCGTAACAGGTCCTAGGTTAATGTTTAGTCACGATTGGCATGATCGCAAAGGTTATCCCAATAATTTCTGGGCATACGACATCAAGGTTGGAAATGAACTATTTAGAATGATCCCTGAAGAATTTTTGAGAGGTTTAGGAAATGAAGCTTAGATTTAAAATTTTAGAAACAAACCGCACATTAGTAGAGGCCAAAGACGGTCTTTACAATCTTTTGGGTGTAAAGCCGGGCAGCCTAGACATTTTCCTAGAAACATTCACTGGCTCTAGTCCGTCTCACCAAGCAGCATTGAGAAGTTTTATTTCTAGCAGATTTGGATCCCAGATTGAAGCTCTTACCGATGAAGATCTTCCAGAAACAGACCCACGAGGATACTCGACTTCATTAAGTAAAGTGAAGGCATTGCTATCCAACGGTGTTATCTATTGGTGGTATCGAATTTTCGGTCTTGAAGCGGCGCAGCTCCTCATCCGGTATCAAGTAATTTCTTACTACATGGACTTGGAAGATGCAATTGAGTCTATCAACTTCGAGGGCAAAGGCTATTCAGAAATAACATCAGAGGACTTCGCGAAACTTCCCGAGGAAGACAAGAGCATAATTTATGAAAAGCATTTTTGGGAAGATTATTTAGATTCTTTCTTCGACAAACAAATGGCGCAAGCATCAGACACTGGAAACAAATACGCAGGAGCAGCTGGTATTCCAGCAGGGCTTTTTGGAACCATGAACGATTGGTGGATGTCAACAGATGGTAGAGGTATCATGAAAGCAGAAATGCGTGAAGCTAGTAATGAACTTTACCAACAATTCCGCAAAGAAGACAGTGCAGAAGCACCGCCTGAACAAAAAAAGCCACAATGGTTCGAGAAGGGCGTTGATGCTTGGGATGACGATGCTGTTGGCTACGACAAAAGAGAAGATGTTCCAAAACCATCGTGATCAACTCTTTACCAGAGCTCATCATCGGGCAATCGATTGAGTCTCTCCTTTATGCTTGGAGAACCCAAACAAAGATAATTGTGAAAGATTCACAATACGTCTTTCGTCATGATCCCATGTTGGTGGAGTATGACTTTTCCTTTATGAATGCAGAGAACCCAAAGCAATTTTACAACAACCTAACCTTTGCTTTATCCGTTACTTCCTTGCTTATTTGTCCAAACAACGTGTCTAACTTTCGTGAAACCGACGGATTAGTCGAGATCATAACAAAGGGTAACCGCAAAGTGAAACTCGAAGTAGATGAAGTAGTTTATTTTGATAAGTTGGTGGACAAGTATGATGTCTATGATTTCTTTGATGTTAGAGAAATGTCTTGGACAGACGTAGACATCATCGAAGACAAAGAAGAGGATTTTGTACGTCAGATAAATTTTTATAATTCTCCGAGAACCGACAACAATCGCTCCAGAGACATTGTTGCAGCCTCAAGGTTGACCCAAAAACAGCTTTTAAGTCCCGACTTGAGCCAAGGCATAGCCATGATTAAAATACTGCGTATGCTCAAATCTGCTGGTGTAAATGGAAAATACGCTTGGACACGTAAAGAAACGAGGTACTACAAACGGCCAAAGCTGGAGTTCTATCGAAGGATTGTATCTCAAAGGTGCGAGACCAAACATACATTTAAAGAAATTTATGAAATGAAACAAGAGGAAGGTGATGCATGGAAGATGTTAGAGACGCTGAGGAAGAGGGAAGGAACCTCGTAGGTATTATCCCAGTCGCTGGACATGAATCATTTGATTTCGACCAACCTTGGCCTGACTGCATGATGCCCATTGGCGCAGGGTACAATTTGATTGAAGCAGCAGTAGCAGAGTGCGCTTGGGCTGGCTGTAAGTCTATTTGGATTGTTGCAAACGGCGACTTTGCACCAATTATACGTAAAACCCTTGGCGATTGGTGCGGTGACCCTGTTTGGGCACATAGATCATTTGATCGTAACATTGGAGTTTCTAAGAGGAGAATACCAATTTACTATGTTGGAGTAAATCCTAAAGATAGACACAAAAGAGATTGCACTGCATGGTCTGTAATTCATGGTGCTCTTACTGCTTTTAAGTCATTAACAAACATTTCAAAGTGGATGATGCCGTCAAAATACTATGTCTCATTCCCGCACGGGTTCTTCCCAGCGTTTCAACTTCGAGAGCACAGAAAGATAATTAACTCAAAAAAGAATTGCTACATCTCTTTTAATGGGAACACTGTTCTCGATAACAACTTTATGTCGTTTACTTTCGGTAAGGACGAGTGGCTAGATTTTCGCAGAATTATTAGGACTGGAACTGGGAAAAAACCAACAGGTTCAACTTGGGGAGAGGAAATTTATCTTGACCCATCGGAGATGTGGTCAGCTAGGTGGTTTGGAGTAGATAAGGTGTTTGAGCCTCTGAATTTGGAAGAGGCCCATGAGATACCTGTTGAGGACTACTATAATCTACGAAATTGGGAAGAATACAGGAACTTTTTATGCGCCTCAAGGTCAATGGTTATTAAGAGGCCATCCAAAAACATTCTTCTAGGGTCTCGCTCTAATCGAGTTGCTAGCGACTACTTAGATGATGATGAAGGATAAACTTAAATTCAAAAAGCTCTTAAATGAGTTTCGTTCGTTGGAGTATGAATACGAGTACAACAATGAGTTGTTAAAAGAGATGCACGAGCATTTCCAATGCTTTTCTCTTAAGTGGTGCGAAGAGAACGGCGTGGACCTCGAGAAACTAAAAGAAGAGCAGAAAAAGCAAGTCCAAAACATCTTCCAAAACCACGACAAACAACATGCTGAGATGCACGGAAGGTTTGAGACAAACAAAAAGAAAACCAAGCATAAAGAAGTTTTTAAATCAGTTGCAAAGAAAATGCACCCAGATGTAGTCGGAGAAGAAAGTCCGGAGTACGATGAGCTTAAACAAGCTTTTCAGAAGGCAGTTGGAGCTTTAGAGGCAGAACAGTGGGGTGAGTTATTTGATGTCGTTGAGAAATACGACATAGACATTCCTAATTATGAAGAGGCGAATGGCTCGTTAGATAAAGACATTGAAAGAATGCACGAAAAAATTAAAAACCAAAAAAATACGTATTCATGGCTCTTGGAGTCTTGCGAGGACAATCAGGACTGCAAAGATCTGGTCATTAAAACATTTTTGGGACACGTATACGATTGGACCAATGAACCGAGCGCTTAGGCGCGGCGACTTAGTTAAACACGGCTCATCGACTAGTCGAGATGGATACCGATTGGGTATAGTTTTGAGAGAGCAATCTTCCCTTGGACTAGTAAAGGTGCTCTGGTCAGACGGCCACATAAGTCAACACGTTTCTTATATGCTAAAATGGATTGCATGAACTATTTATAGTGATTTGAGGGTTTATTATGCACGTCACTAGACAAGAACTACAACAGATTATTCAAGAAGAGCTCAATGCCGTCCTTGATGAGAAGAAAGGAAAGAAGCGTAAAGCTGCAAAAAAGAAGAAGCGCAAAAAGAAAAAGGCAAAGAAAGCAGCTAAGAAGGATGCTTGTTATCACAAGGTGAAGTCTCGCTATAAAGTTTGGCCTTCTGCTTATGCCTCTGGTGCTCTTGTGAAGTGTCGTAACGTTGGTGCTAAAAATTGGGGTAACTCAAAAAAAGAGTCGCTTCATGAAGAAGATGTTAAGCCGGATGATTTGAGAGATATTCTCGATGATGAAGGCGGTGCCGCAGGTTTAGAACCAATGGTGAAGGGAACAAAGTCCTCTGAAGAAGAAGTAAAAGACGCTCTTGAAGACATGGATGATGTTGGAAAGCACAAAAAGGGTGACTACATCAAAGACGACGATAAGCAAATAAGGGTAAAGAAATGAACATTACTCGAGAAGAATTACAACAGATTGTCGAAGAAGAGCTAGCTGCAGTTCTAGACGAGAAGTGTGAAAAAGGCTACAAAACTCACGAGAAGAGAAAGACCAAAGAAATGTTTGGAAAGACCTATCGTAATTGTGTTAAGGCCGAAGAGGGTTTGGAACTGGAGGAAGAAAAAGAATTTCCGGATAAAGTTCATAAGAAAGCCCGTTACATTCAGGATAAAGAAGGTAAAGACAGAGATCAAGCGTATGCTATAGCAATTAGCATGTATGAAGATGGAGATCTTGACGAAGCCAAGGCATATCACTGGGATGAGCCCGATTGGTTCTATGGCGGAGGCTATGGCGATGGAACACTCGAGGAAAAGAAAAAGAAAGCAGGCACCGAGTCCAGCAAAGAATCTTCTCTCCGTGACTGGTTTGGTCGCAAAGGAGCCAAAGGCAAGAAGAAAGGCTGGGTCGATTGNAATGCCCCCGACGGTAAAGGCGGATACAAGTCTTGCGGTCGTGGATCAGGCGAGAAAAGAAAGAAGTACCCCGCATGTCGGCCAACTCCCGGCGCTTGTAAAGAGCGAGGAAGAGGAAAGTCTTGGGGCAAAAAAGCTAAAAAAAGAGGAAAGAAAAAATGAAATTATCAAAAGAAACATTAATGAGAATTATTCAAGAAGAGTTGGGACAAGAGACTAAGCGAAGCTTGTCCAATCCAAAGTTTGACCTCGAAGATGGTATAGAAAAATTAGTTATGAATTACTTGGGAAGAGGGTTCGACCTTGATAGCGAAGAGCAAAACCTTATTTCCGAATTCGTTAAAGCTATTTCAGCACTTACCAACACAGGAATAGAAGAAGCTACCGCTGCCGAAGAAAAAGAAAGGCTGGCGAAGATAATGGCAAATTTCTCTGATGAAGAGAACGCAGCAGAGATCGAACGCCAGAATGCAGAGAATGCTAGACCTGCAGTAGGTATGACTGGTAAAGAAGAGCCAATGAGTCCATCAGAACGTCATCGCAAATATTTACTAAGAAAGCATAGCAAGGCAGGAAAGAAAAGATGACCCTAACATCAGAGACATTAAAGAATCTAATCAACGAAGTGATGGAAGAAGCAATGCCGCCACTAAGCAAGAAGGCGAAGAGACTAACCCAGATAGCTAAGGACATCGAAAAAGAATTTGATCGCCCAGCAACACCTGAAGAGATCGCCAATAGGGAGCCATTGGCTCCAAACAGCGGCCTCCCCGTTTCTTACGTTGATGCTCAGTTGGCTAAAAGAGAAAAGGAAAAGTTTTTCAAGGACCGTGATCTTGCTGCCCGAGCTAAAACTAAAAAAGGGTTCCGCAACCGAGGCATCAATATGGGCCAAGACGATCCGGGAGATGTAGATGATTTATTTCCGGATTCAAGAGACAATTCTTCTCCTGAATATTCAAGAGAAGATTATGAATTGATGTACGAAGGCGACGCTTCAATCCTCGAGATGTTCGAAGACGCCACTCTTGAAGAAGGTGGTTTAGTCTGCGAAGGATGTTTGTTCGAAATGCTACAAGAAGCATCTTGCGGATGTCCCGACCTCATGGGCGAAGCTGTGTACAATGGAAAAACTGTTACACTAAACAAGCCAACTCGTGGAGATGTTAAGAAGTTTAAAGTTTATGTAAACTCAGGCAAGAAAGACGCTGAGGGTCGTATCAAGGCTAAGAAAGTAAACTTCGGTCATGGTGGTTCATCCGCTAAAGCCAAAGGCGAGAAGACAATGAAAATTCGCAAGAACAATCCAAAAGCCCGAGCAAACTTTAGGGCTCGTCACAATTGTGATGAAGACAAACCAAAAGACTCAGCAGGATATTGGTCTTGCAAGAAGTGGTAAGGAGAAAAAAGTGAAACTAACAGAAGACATGCTAAAAAACATGATAAGAAAAATCATGAATAAACCACCGGAAGTCCCCGAAGAAGCAAAAGAAAAATTGTTTTCTAGAATGAAGAGGATGCACCAAGTTCCAGCCGGAGCCACAATTGAAGACGCAGAATTTTGGGAAGTT
>JGI24004J15324_10000098_pt1 | contig 30560 bp, 29 predicted proteins | sample LinPmetageLP32_FD_15324 | JGI IMG/M metagenome (IMG submission 15324)
GCATACGATAAGCGCGGACAGAGCGTCAGCAGCGGGCAAGGCGGTAGCCGTAGAAGCGGCTGCGGTGCCGGAGGTATGGATGATGGCGAGATCGACCCCGGCGTCATTCAGTGCCGAAGTGTTAGTGTACACAAACCGAGCGCCGTGGATGATGCCCCGGTTAGGCACGCCTGTTATTTCAATCGTGGCCCGCTCCGACGTGGTGTCAGGCAGGCTGGCCTTTATGTCCCCGGTGTCGATTATAATGCGGGAAGGCCTGATGCGTGAAACGCCCATCTAAGCCCCCTATTATCCAACCACAGAGCAGTCGTTTGAGAATAGCACCGCGCCGTCCGCATTAGAGCCTGTTGCGGCGGTAACTACCGAGCCGACTGCACGGACAATGCCACTGCCTGGCTTTGAAGCGGTGGCCACACCGGCGGTGGTTTGGGAGAGGTACAGTTCAGCGCCCGCAGCCGCAGCGGGGAGAGTAGCATCGGTTGCCGTCAGGCCCGTGGCCAACTTCCAAGGCAGGCAAACGCCGTAGCCACCGGCTGGGATGTCATGCTTCACGATGTGCAACCGCCCAGCGCACGTCGCCTCAGCGTCAGCTTTCGCGAGTGCGATCGTAATAAAAGGACCACTGTTGCCCGAGGCGTAAACGATTTTGTTTGCCACGATCGTCGAGCCAGTGTTGTTGAGGACCTTAACGCCCTCTGCGTAGTTGAAGTCGCGGCCTGCTTTGATGAGGCGCTGCTTAAGATTGCCAGCCATTTAGTGTCTCCTATAGACTATCCAAAGCGGATGTTACTTCTATAAAGTACCTACGGTACTGTGTCAATAGTTTGCGCGGCAAGAGCTGGATTAAGTGAGGCGTTTGCCAGCATCATAGTGTCGTGACCCAGCAGCCCCCCCATAAGAATAAGCCCGAGCACAATCGTCTGGGGATTCTTCACAGCGGTGCCCCAGTCGAACTGATTGCGTTTTGCCATCTCAGTAATCTGGGCCTCGATCCTGTCTAATGTGCGAACGGAGTGCTTCTGCTCGTTCTGCACAATGGCCAACGTCTCACGGATTCCTCCGACCTGGTCTTCAAGAATCGTTACGCGTTGGTCCAAGTTCGACATCATTCTTCCTTAGCTTTTTCTTTTTCATATTTTGCTTCTGCGTCAGAAGATTCTCTACCCAAAAGCTTCATTCGTTTTTCATGTAATCTTTTAACCGATTGAAGATTGGCGGAGATGTTTTTAGTTGAGTTGAACATGTGGATCTTCATCTCTCTTGTCATCATATCCGCAGCAACCAGCCGGATTCCAAGCGGGCCGAGGTCTTGGTATTTATTAAACTCAAACTTTTGAATCTTTCCGCCGCTCAAGTCATTGATGATGGGGTCCAACTCTGGTATCCGCAGCGGGAACTTAGGAGCATACATTTCCATCTGAACTTTAACGTCAACAGGAACCGGCTCACCGATGTCGCCCATGACAGTGGTTGCGAGTAGGCGAATAAAGTTGCCCTCGTCACCGATAAGGTTGGCGGGGTCAAGCAGTCCTGCCCGCGCAAGCGGGTTCCGGCTCACAAACTGGCCCTTCTCGTTTGGCTGGATACCAAGAACATCTAACAGCCCGAACTGCTCTGCGGTGTCGTACTCCCTTAGATTGAGCGTTACCTCACCAGTGGTAAAGCCTGTTGCCGTGTCTAGCAGCCTGCCAACCATCGTCTCCAAGAGGGCTTCTTGTGCAGGATAGAACTGGTTCAGAAAAGCCTCGCCGCCTTCTTTGACCGCCTTAAATGTATTAAAGTTTAGGTCATTAAAAAATATAGACGCAATCCCTGCGGTCGTTAGCTTCTGTATCGAGGCGAGCGTATTCAGGGTCTGAAGAACTCCCATTGGAGCGCCTGACGTCAAGGCGTAGCTGGTAGCAAAGCTGCCTTTGTCTCTGAGCTCGTCCTGTATACCCGTGGGAAGCGCGCCCTTTTGGACCATCATGGAGTCCATCAGGTAGTCATACTCTCGAAAAACCTTCTCTCTTGTTTCCAGCTTTTTATCAAAGACTCCTGGCACAGTTGAGGTAACATCGACCCCTACGCCCTCTTCGACATCTGAGATGTCTGGATCCGAGGCCCTATCGTACATCTGATTGTACCTGTAATAAGCCCGTGCTCGTTTATAGCGCCTTCCAATCACAAGGTTGTTTATGAACCAAGCCCGTGTTCTTCTGTCAACACCCATGACATCGGCGGCTGTGGTCAGCATCTGGTTCTTGCCGTAGGTGTAGAACGTGGAATACTGAGCCACAGTCGCCGCCTCGACAGGACTAACACTAAGGGTGTAGTCGAAGATAGTACGGTTCATAGCCTTCGTAGCCTCGCTGACCGACATGCCTTGATTGACGACCAAGTCAGAGAAGAGAAGGAACTTAGTTCGATGCGTTCCCACCGCGTTTGCGTCTCGCATGATTGCAAGCCAGCGGTGGTACTTCTCAGCCGCAGTCAGGCCCTTGCTTGACACCTCCATCGCGTCGGCAGCGTTTGCCCGGTACTCTCTTTCTGCCGCTGCACGCAGGGAGTCTGAACCCTCCGACCGCAGGATGTCCTCGAATACTCCGGCGCGAGTTGCATCACGCTTAAACTCCCGAGGATTTAGTTCAATCGGGTCACCGTTAGCCTTGTAGTATGTTCGCGTCTCATCCACGCCTTCGAGAACATCGTCCAAGAACGCGCTCATGTTCCCGCTATACATACTCGGGCTGGGTACGCCCAAGCCTTCTAGGGCCTGCGCACCGTTTGAAATCATACGGCGAGTCCCGTCTTGAAGCATCGGGCCGAGGACAGGGACGTATCCGAGGGTGCCGATGGTGTTAATCTGCATAGCCTTAGAGTAGCCAATCTCGATGGCGATCTTCTCGAAGTCACCATCTGCGTTGCCCATCAAAAACCGGGGCCCTTTAAGACCTGTTACCCCGAACAGCGTTTTATTTTTCCACCAGTTCATCAGTCTCGGGATTATGCGGGTCGATGTATCAATCAACTCATTGCCCGAGTTGCCGATCGTGACGTCCAGATTTTTTTTCAAGTCTCTTGTTTCGTAAGAAAAAGACGCCCAGTCAATCTTGGGGATAATGTTGGGGTTCCCGCTTTCATCGTATGAATGAAGAATAAATCTGACATAGTCGTCTCTGAGGCCACCCCATTTTTTTGTCAGAAAATCCATCTTAGCAGGGTCCGCGATGCCGATGTTTCGTGCAAGGTTCAGGCCGTAAGCCAAGTAACCATCGACTAAATCGTAGTTGGCGAACTCCCCTCCCATTCGGGTGATCTCTTTGAGCTGAACCTTTTTGGTGTTACCGGCGGTATCTATCATTGTTACTACCCCGGTTTTTGAAACATTGCCTACCTCATAAGTTGCGGGCGCTACGAGCTCTGACTCAAGCGGAGAGGTGAGTGCTTTCGGTCCCCGGCGTTGTGCAAAGTTGTCGCCTTTAAAAAGAATCGAACGCAGAGGATCGATCTCGGAGCGCATCGCAACACGGTCACCAATCTCTATAGTCTCTCGCAGTGGCATTATTCCTTTGTGCTTACCCGCCTCATCCGCACCGCGAACCATAAACTCTACCGCCCTTATGTTGCGGATACCCAAGTTTCCCGACGTTAGGTTGGCAAAGTCTTGGACAAGGTTTCGCTCCATCGCACCTTGTATAATAGTCTTGAAGGCCAGCTTAAAGCTTTGGCCTGGGATAAGAAAGGGGTCTGTATTTTTGCCTACAACCGTAGGAATCATCGCCCCTTCGTCCGCTGTACGCTTGTTGATTGCGGCGATTTCAGACATCACACCCTTGCTGAGTTCCGACATCCGTTTTGAGGGGTCTACGATGGCCTTGACCCGCTCTGCGTTTGACACCGACTGACCATCAGGAACCCGGTTTAACCATCGACCAAAACCTACGATTGCTTTCTTGAGCTTCTCTTGTCCGCTGCCACCAATATCGTCAGCAACATGAGCAACAACAAATCCTTGCAGNCTGTCCGACTTCTCAAGAAAGTGCTCCGTCAAGTCCATGCCCTCAGTCCTGATAAAGGTAGCCCCNACCGAGGCCCAGTTATCAATCGCAAGGTTTAAGATGTTGTNCGTGGNCTTGCCCCCAAGCTGGTTNCCTGTGACATCNANGTTGAGGCGGGTGCCTCCGAGCTCTATGCGGTTCTGTGTTCCAATGTACTCGACTGCTCTAGCCTTGGCGATCGAGGTGACTTTGCCCTCGACCTCAGCTACTTCACCAGAAAAGTGGGTCAGGATAACATCGGTATCATTGAACCACTTTCTGATTTCCCTAGTGTTTGCATTCGCGGCCTCTTGGTAGACCTCAGCAAACTTATTGCCCATGACGCCGACCCGTGTTGTCGCAATGCCAGATCGATCTATCGCGTCCGCAACCTGTATAAACTTGGCCTGATAGGTGTAAAACTTATCGGTGTAAAAAGAAGGCTTGGCAAATCTAGTCCAGAGAATGCCGTGCTTATCCTTCAGGCGTTTTGCAACATTGTTGATATTCTCAAATCCCCGGAGAGCCTCTTGGCCCATCGCTGCGTAGCCAAGAAATGATAGGACCAATCGCTTCGATCCCTCACCACCCGTCTCCGCAATGACCTTTAGTTTTGAGTCACCAGCGGCCAAACGGCTTTGAACATCGAAGTATTTGTCTGTGATTGACGCGGCCTCTTCAGGAGCATCGGCCAACACCTTGCGCGTCGTAGTCCCTTCAGGGGTCCGAAACCTTGTGTTAATAAACTTCTGACCCTCTTTTGATGCCGCGACTTCTGCGGCAGCACGGAACGTGCGGCTGACACGCTTCAATACCTCAAGAGAGTTCTCTTGGTTATTCCATAGGCCTGGTATTGCGTCTGTGCTTGGAGTGGCTGCGAGCTTTTCGTGCGCTCGATTTGTTATCTCAAGCTGCTTTTCAACCTCGGCCACCTTATCAGTTGCGGTAGCGTAAGCCTTCTCCGCCTTGCTCACCTGCTCTAAAGCAAGGTCCGCCAGCTCGTCGTAGCCCTTACCGCCATCTGCAGCGGTGGATACGATGCGTCCGAGTGCCGCACTATCCGCCTTCCACCCCGCCTCACCTACGGTTTTACGCAGCTTCTCTACCGTCTCAGCCTGGTCTGCAAGCATCTGCTGGATTCTTGGAGAGGTTGCCCTAGCATCCGCCTCCTCGCTCGTCTTGACGAGGATGGTTTTGATTCTCTCACGCACGTCTGCTGACGCTTGTCGCCTCTGTGCAGGGCTAAGGTCTCCGGCCTCGATGTCGTCGAGAGACTTTTGCAGAGAGACGAGCTCGCGATTGCGTGCCTCTAGGTCTTCAAATCGGTCAGCCTTTTCTTTCTTTGTTCGAGGGGCACCGTCGGCCTTCTTCGCGCCTTTAGCGGTAGGCGCAGATAGCTGCTCCATCTGCTTGTTGACCGCAGCCTCGCGCACGGCCAAATCAATCTGGGTTCTACGCACATCAAGTTCCGCAGATAGCTTGTCAACCTCAGCGGCCTTCTTCTCCAACGAAGCCTTGAGCACCTTGGTGGATTCTACCTTTTGCTCGGCGGCAGTCTGCGCGCCCTTGGCGGTGTCTATCTGCTTGTCTAGTTGCGTTGACGCATAGTTTAGCCGGACCTCTGCGCTTTTAAGAGCCTCCATCTCCGAAGCCACTAGCTTGGCTGCGTCCTTTGAACCTTTAGCGTTAAGTTGCCGAGCCGCCTCTTGTGCAACCAGTCGGTTCGCAACAGTAGTGCTACCGCTTACGTCGCTTTTTACGGCAGCTTGAACCAGCGCCTGAACCGCAGCGGGGGATTCTGCGGCTTGGATTGCATCGTCCAACCTCACAGCACCTTTGCTAATGGTCTTATATGTCCGGGCGAGCTTGCCTACTGCTGAGACGCCTTTGCCCCCTGCCGCTCCGAAGACCCCGCCGATGCCAGCGAAGGTGGCCTGCAGCGCATCAGGCTCGGCCAGCATCATCGCGAGTCTTGGAGCGCCTGCCATCAAGGTGGCTAGGGTAGGGAAGTCCTCATAAAACTCTGGGTATTCAATCTTACCTGCCTTTATGAGCATTTGCCCGGCAGGGTCATAGTTAGCCGCAACGGCCATCGTCAGTCTGTCAGGGTCGTTGGATATTTCATACGTCCTCTTACGGACAAAATCCTGCCGCCCTTCCACTGGGTCAAGCACGCGCTTACCGTTAGCGTCCACGGTGCCTTGCTTGTCGTTGAAGATCAACCATTCTTTGTACGCCTGCCACTCGGCAGCGGCCATAACGGTGCTTGGCGCTATGCGGATCAAGTCGTCCAGAGCGCGGGTTGCCCCGTATTCTGTAAACTGTTCTCCATACAGAGCTTCGGCGGCAAACTCAAATCCACCTTCTTCCGCCAAACTTCTCTTAAATCCGCTGTCTTCTTTTTCGATTGTACCCGCGACCGCCCGGACAGGGAGCGTAAGCGCGCCAAGCTCACGGGCCACAGGTACTGTACCAATCCCTCTGTAGATGTCGCCCTCGAGGTAATCCTCAATAGATTCGCTGTCTGTACTAAAAAGGTAAGTGTTTTTAAGTTGCGCGCGTAAATGGTTTATTTCTTGACGGCCTTCACGTCTTTGCTCAGTCCGAACGTAGTCCATCACCGCATCGGCGTAGGCCTCGGCGGTCGTAAACCCCTCTAGTGGAACGTCCAGCAGGCGGTTATTACCGTAGTATGCTTGGATTGCATCGTCCTTGACCTCCTCCATCGAGCGACCGCCCGTGGTCTTGAGGAAAGATTTCTTTTCCGCCAGTTCTCGCACAGAGTCTAGGTCAATGCTGTTCCTGCCTCTGTAGCCCCTATCGAGTGTAGGGTCTTCAAACATAGGAACAATGACAAGAGCCAACCCGGTTTTTTCAACATCGGGGCCAGGTCGATACAAGTTCCGAATGTCCCTCGCCGTGGGCTTTTCCTCGAGCCTGTTTCGATTTTCTTCGGTGTCAAGCAGGCCTGCGGTCACACCGGCCCAGTCGTCTTGGTCAAGGTTTGCCAGCAGTAGGGTTTTTTCCGGTCCCTCGGGCAATCGGTCTGCTAGTCGCTTGTCAAAGTCTGTGCCCGTGATGGGTACTGGAGTAGCCTTGCCCGAGATGGGGTTAAAGGCCACAGCGACAAACTTGGGCCGAACTTCTTTTGCGTCCATGTTGAGCGTGTCAAACGCATCTAGGTCAAGGCGGGAGTCGGCCTCGTAGTTATCGGCGATGTCCTGTTCGGTTGTGTAGGCTCCGCTTTGTATGCGAGAGTAGGCAGAGCTCCATGCTTGGTTGAATGCTGATTCAGGGATGTCAGGGTACTGGCGCATCGCGGTTTTTTTGGCGCGATCGATATAGTTGAGCGTGTCCCGATATTGTCTGCCCTCGTCAGCCGGGAGCTGTGACTTTGGGATAGCCGAGCCAGTGCCTGGGAGGATTAGCAAATCCTCTAAGTCATCAGACTTTTCTTCGGCTAGGGCAGCGTTGAACGCGTTTGCGGCGAGAAGCTCCGCAGGTGCCTCTGGAAGCGTGGCGCTAAACTCATCTTCAGTAGGAGGTGCGGGCGCTTCTGGTTCAGGCGCGTCCTCCGTGCCTTCGTAGTTACGGGCCATCGTGTCTAGTAGCGTGCCTGAGAGTGAGCGAAATCTTGTAGACATAACGGCCTCTAGCTTATTTTGGCGTGGATCGGAATCGCGGTGAGGTTAGCCTTGGAGTAAACTAACTCAGCTCTTTTAATGCCATCGCTTGTTCCCGTTGAAAATCTGGAGGGCGCTCGGCGCTCAAAGGCAATCTTGTGTATTTTGCGACCCGTTTTAATGTCGGACGGAAGTATGACGCAGCGGATAGAAACGTCTTGGAACGTCTGAATGTCTCCTCTCGCCAAGGAGTTGTCGGCAAACGTCGCCGGGTTTTTGGTGTTCAAGCCTGTATAGCGAGGAGATTCTTTTTCTGAGATCGTAACGCGCGGTGACAATGACCGAGCCGACCTGTCAATCGTGTACTTGTTGCCATGGTCATCTATCACCCGGATAAAAAAATCAAAATACACGACATCTTCGTTTGGGGCGTACTTGCTGGCGTCGGTTTCTTTACCGTTCCACTCGCACAGCATGCGCTCAACGCAGACATTGGCAAGGACGATAACCGCGCTCACGTTTTGTTTCCCGGTATTTGTCATGTCAAGTTCGTATTGGTCGCTTTCAAGATACTCAAGTTGACGTATGATTGGAGAATACGAAGGTAGTCCCGGTATTCCTAGGGGATTCACCTCATCTCTATTGATAAAGGCAACGTCTTTTTCGAGCGTAAAACTGTCTTTACCGATGGTGCCCGTGAGACTTGATGAGTGAATCATCCTTGGGATAAGATTGCTTCTAAAGCAGCCCGGAGAAAGTGAGCTTAGATTAATTGCGTTTAGGCCCCTATTGATGCCTGCGACGTCCTCTAAGCGTAAGGATAGTTCGCTCGAGGAGTAGTCTGTATTGGTTTCTAGGTAGGTGTATTTATCTGACATCAGCGCCTCATCTCCAACACAAACAGTTCGCGGCTAGCAATGAAGCAGTCGTTTTCCGAAGCGGCGTTGCCTGGGGTTCCGTTACCACCGGACCAGTTGTGCCCCCGGATGCTCTTGACGCATATCTCTACGACGTGCTCGCCCGGTGGAATATCTACGATAGCGTCCACGGTCACGGGCAGGCGTGCGCCGCAAATCCCGCCACCGCCATACGCGGTATTTTGAGTGGCCTTGTCTACGTCGGTTTTTCTCATCCCTGCTCTGTTCTCAAAGCCGCGATAAAACTCACCTTGTGGATCTCCAGAACCCAACATGGAGTCATGAATAACAACACCATCTAGCTTGAGCGCCACCAGAAAACCAAAGCCTTTTTGAGTTTCCGAAAGAGGTTTAGAAACCGTCAGATCATCAGTGGCGATGATTTGAAACGAGGCGCAAAGCCAAGCGGTAGAGCCGCGTGACACAAACGAAAGCCGCGCGCCGTCTGAATCGTACACCTGCCAAGTGTCAACAGGCTTGATTTTAAGCCAATCAGACCGGTGAGGGGGCACATTTGTCGTCGCCGTTGACGTAGTGAGAATACGGAACACGGCACCGGTCTTCAGGTTTGCCCGTGTTAAGACCCCGTCAGGGTCTTCCTCTGCGTTGAAGTTGTGCTCATTAAGACCACCGGACACTTCGTTCGCAACGCCAAGAAGATTGTCGTTGATTGGATCGATATCAACAACGTAACCGCTCTTGATGTCAAACTGCGGGTATTTCCACGCCATGCTTACCCCGGAAGTTGTGCATTCCCGTATGTCCGGGGCGATGCGTCAAACGATAAACCAACAAACTCCCAAAAACCGGTGCCTGTTATGCGGAACTTAACAACTTCAGCGGAAGGCAGGTATATTTGAGCTCTTGTCCAGTACGGACGACGGCGGCGAAACTTTGCGCCCGACTCCCCTAAGCGCGTCTTGCCCCATACTGAAGGCTCGTCCACGTTGGTGAAGCGGTCAATCGTGACTTCCTCGACAACATCCTCTCTCCAATCACGCATGACCTCAATCTTCACGGAATCTATCTCCGTCTCCCTGAACCAGAGGTAGATGGTGGGGATGGTTTCCTTGCGCTTAGACTGGAAGCCCTGCATCCATACCGTCTCAATCTTCGACTCGCGTACATCAGATAGAGTTCTAAGGTCGCTGTGAGCTCTTGAGGCGGCGTGATCGAGCAAGAACACTCCGTCGCGCCCCTCTTGGCCTGTAACGCTTCCTGCGGCCAATAGATACGACCTGTGATCGTCAGTAACGCAAGCATCACGGGGCTGAACGTCTGTACGAGTTCTCCACAAATCGCCAGAGTAGGTAAGGCACAGGTTGTTCTCGACCGACCCGTCAGTCGAAACCCAGCACCGGTACTCATTCGACATGCCGTCAAAAACAGAGCATGCTTGACTGAAGCGGGCGAGAGTAAATCTCTTCAATAGGCGGTTAAGAGGGGCAGACTCGAAAGAAATGGTGTTGCCGTCAAACGAATAGAACCCACCGTAACTTAGCCAAATCACCCTACCATCGGGTAACGTCTGAAGCGAGTTCGGGGCCGCACATCCCACTTCTCTGGAGATTGGCACTGCGCTAAAGTCGCTGCCTTGGTTGAGTGCTGTAATCAAGAATGTGCTCGACGAGGTAAACGCCAGTAGGCCTCGGTCGCAGCGCCACAGGCCTGTGATCTCCCCGCCCGACGCATCGGGATAGATGGAGTCACCCTTCTGAAAAGTTCCCCACGCACCAGGCTGGGAGAACCTAATCAGACCCTCGTTGTCTCTGGTGTTAGCAATGAACAATCGACCAAACGCAGCTCGGCACAGCTTGAAGCGCGGCACCGGAACAACATCCATCAGCTTCGCGCCGAGGTACGAGTCGGACATGTTGTCCGGGTAGATGGTGGTGACGTTGTCCTGCAGTGTAGCAAACGTCGTGAACGTGGCCGATGTGTTCTGCGGTAGAGCGTAGTAACCAGCATCACCAGAGTTAATAAGGTCTTTCGTTCTGTAGAGGTTGCGCCCAACACAGTGGTCAGGACCAGTCGATACCCCGGTCCACGCGAGTTGAAACTTCAAGTTTTCGGGGGCGACATTTTCTCCAGCCTCTGCCGATATAAAATCAAACTTGTTGCGCACGCGAGTTGCCGTGCCTTGCCGGTCGCAGCCAACGGGCGCGCTCGCCTCCGAAGGGGGTGAAAGGTTGCCAAAGACATCAATGTATTGCACCTTGCAACGCCACTCGCCCGCGTCAAGCAGGCCTGCAGCATACGGGGTGGAACTGTCGGAAGGGCCGTCCATAAGGTAAGGGTTCACAGTTCCAATACGGCTTTTCTTAAACCCGTACTCCATACCTGATGGATTATTTTTATCTTTGGAAATCCAAAGTCCCGTGTGTGCATAACCTGTGTCGTTTATACCATCGGTCTTACCGCTTGCTGCCCCACGGAAGAAGCTGGTGGTGCTCTCCGGCCCCGACGACATCGGGGTTGAAGGGGTCTCACTGAACCCGAGAGGTGCGATGATGTGCCCGTCGTAAAAATAGGCCCGGCCATTCTGCGGAACGATAACAACACCGTTGCCCACCGTCTCAAACTGCGTGGGAAAACTAGGCGACTCATCGTCAGGCAGTTCGCCTCTCAGCCCGTGGGCTGATGCAGGGTTGCTAATAAGCTGCCGCCAGTCCCTCTTCCAACCACGAAACTCCCACAACTCGTTAGATGTATGGAGCAAGAGTACGTCACGCTCACCGCCCTGAAGTACCGCATGGTGGATGCCGTGCTGCAGTTTGCCGTACAGAGGCAGAGAGGAGTCACACACATTAAACGGGGCAAAGACCTTTGGATCGTCGTAGGCAAAGCTCCGGGCGGATGCAGGTTGGCCACCGCTGTCAATAATGATAGAGCCGTCTTCACGCGCCAACGGAGCTTTCTGCGGAACGTAAACCGCAGGCCCCCATGCAGACCGAAGAGTTCCCTCCTCGAGGCTGTACATGTTTACAATCTCATGAGCGAGCTCATTCGGTAGAATCAGCCCGTCATCTTGGCCTCGGATAAAGTACGCGCTCTCAGAGCCGGAAGGTCTTTCGCGGCGGTTCTTTAAGTAGGCCATGATTTAACTCTTTTTTCTGGGTCGCCCCACGCTGGTCTTTGCCCGTCGCACAGGAGGCTTAGGCTCTGGCTTAGGCTCTGGTTTCTCAATAACCAAAGGCGCTGGCTTTGCAATCAGCTCTAGCTTTGCCAAGCGGTCTTTGTTGTGATTCGTAACCAGTTCAGGCTTGAACCCGGTCCAGTAAATCAAGCCAGACTGCTCGTTACCATTGATAGTCAAGGCCACCATTAGGCCGTGCCTTTCAACATCGTGCAAGTCTAGCTGCTTGTACACTCCCCCACAAATAAGTGGCGTATCTTCTTTACCCATCGACTACTCCTCCCAGGTCATCGCTTGACAGTCTACGGTTCCATCGGCGGTTCGTTCTGATGCCGGTGGCCCGTGTCATAGTGCGTAACACAGGTGCGGAGGGTGGGCGAAGATCGCCGTATCTTTTTGTGAGAGTAAAGAGAAGTTCTTGATAACGAGAAGTGCTGTAGTCAGACCGAGCCGTCTGCCCCATGTTTTCATACAAGTACACCATCGCCTTTTCAATCAAGACGTTGGTCGCTTCTGCATGCACCAAGGGAACGTCTTGGTCCGCTGTCAACTCTTCAGGACGAATAACGCCTCGGATGTCAACGACGTACCGCTGGTCAGGCTTGGGGTAAAACTGGATTGTTTGATACCCGTGAATATCCCGCAGCCTGCGACTGTAGTCAGGTAAAAACTCACCATTGTCGTACCACACGCCCGAGTTGTTGCTATCTGCACGGAACTCTGACAACAGATAAAAGGCGTTGTCCGAATCTAGTTGAGACTGCTGGAGACCGTCAGCAGCGTTCTCAAGCAACCCGTAGTCGTTCATGTTCGCGTCAATGCGGCGGCGATAAATGCGGATGTAAACACCGCTTTGGTCGAGGCTCTGCCTACTGTGAGACCCAAACTTAGTCAGAAATCCTAGCGCGTAGGTGATGTTTGGAAGCGACAGCTTGACAGCAGCAAACTCATCGCCAACCCGTGCGACAGTCATTGCGTTTGATACCGGAGACGGTGGAGATTCAAATCGTGGTGTTCTAAACCTATTTCGCGATGGAGTGTCGCCGTTTGCTGATGTGCTCGCGCTTGGGAATGGCGTACTGTTCGTAATGTCAAGAGGCTGCGCAAACCCCTCCCAACTGCCGAGGCCTGGGAGTTGGAACTCTACATCCCTCTTCCCCCAAGAGTACGTCACGCGGTACTCAAACGTGCCTGCGGGTTCGGGGCCAAGCCACTTGTTGTCAATCGCGGTTGCGCCAGCATCGCTGGCGAGGTCAGGCCCGACATGTGCGCCTGCGTTTGGATCGACGTTGACCTCTCCTCGTCTTTTCGCCTGCTCTCTCGTAGCATCAAAAGATCCGGGCTTTTTTGGGTCTGCGATATTTTTCGGCTCAAAAACATTTGGATTGGTCAGGGCCGGAGACGCTACTGGAGCAGAGCTCGGGCCGCGCATGTGGACATGACTGCGGCGAAAAATGACGCGGGGTATGCCCGAGGCAACTTGTGACGGGGGTCCGTCGAGTTGCAGGTCTTCGGATTCTCGTTGACCAAAAACATCCAAAGGGTAGTTGTTGGTATTGTCGCGAAGGCGGGCAGTGCTCAACTGAATCAAATCGTCGGGCAGCGCGTAGGCTTCAGTAAAAATACGGTACTTGAATCCGACAAACCCGTCCATATCCAACGTGCCGTTCCCGTAAGTACCAATGTCCCACGGAGTGACAAGAGTAAACGTATAGCGGTACGACGCCCCGTCTGTTTCTCGCCAGATAGACCGAATCTGATTGCGGACTTTTGTGCCGTCCGCTGTCGTAATCTCAATCATTCGACCGTCCCACGATCGGTCTGTTTTCCACACGGTAAACAAGTCGGGGTAGCTTGTTGTTGTGGCATGCGTGTATGTCGTATGCCAAGTCCAAGGATCCCGTGTGGTCGGTGATCCCGGAAGAGTGTTCGCCCCCGCCAACTGGATTCGATCTCCAGCGGCGGCGGCTGTTGAGCCTGCTTTAGACTCGACATCCGGCTCTGTAGCCAGATGCACCTTAGACTCGAAAAAGAGAAACGGAGCTTCTAGGGCTAACTGATTGTAGGCCCTATTGATGAAGCTATTAGCGCGAGAGATCGCCTCAGACGACTGGGTCGGTGCCCAGTCCGCCTGGGCGAACATCGCGTTCCGAATCTCTTTGAGATTCATCTACTAGCCCATACAGTTAATGTGAGCGTTGCCCGTCTCACCTGTACCAATCGCCGCGAGGGAAAGCCCGAACGTCGGGTGGGTCAGCGCGCCACCAGACGCATCTGCGCGTCCAGCGGTGCCGTTGCCAACCTGAAGTCCAGCGTTCGCACTAACACCCGTGTCAATCAACACGGTACCAACGCCCTTGCGGAGAATGAAACCATACGACTCTGCTGGAATCGCGGTCTGAACGCATCCAACCACCCGTGCCGTTGTCTCGCTGGTGGGACAGCGAAGAACTTGGTAGGTGAGGGACGAGCCGACGCGACCGCAAACGGTGCCCACAACAAGCTCTACAGAGTCTTTGTTTTGGACATAAATCCACTCTTGCGCTCCGTTGTCACCGTCAGGAGCGGTGAGAATAAAGCCCAGAGGTGCTTGCTGTGTAGTAGTAACAGTGGTGGTAGTGATACCAGATGCTGTGAAACCCATGGGATCCTCCTTATGGGGTGCCTGCGCCGGTGACGACGAAGTTGGAACGAAGCTGCGTGGTGTGCATGCCCATCATGAGCACCAACTCGTAGCGGAAGATATCTTGGTCAGGGATACGGAACGGTCCACGGAGAGCGAAGTCGCCCTTCGTTTCGCGAGCCGCGTCGTGGCCAAGAGTGAACATGTGCCAGACCGAAGTCTTGAGGCCGTAGATGATGCCATCGGTCGCCGCAGTCGCATTGCCTGCGCCATCCTTGAAGGCTGCGTCAGACACGTCGATCGAGTCGTCGAGGAAGAAGTCAGCGTCGAGGAACTTGACGCCTTGACGTACCAGAGGTGGAGCCTTGTCGCCCTCAACCTTGACCACGCGGACTTGATCGTCCAAGTCGTCGATGTAGTTGAGGTAAGAGGACTCGTCACCGATCATCAAGTCAACAGGGCCAGCAGTCTTGCCTTGGCGTGATGCGGCGAAGTACGCCTTACGCATTTGGCTACGACCGTTGACAGCGAACGAAGTGATGTCTTCGTACTGGTTGTTCCAGCCGCTGATAGCGCCTGCACCTGCACCTGCACACTTCAGTCCGTGAACTGTCTTGGCAGAAGAAGCGGAGATCTGAAGGAATCCGTCACGGGCAGTTCCGTCTGGGTTGAACGTGGTGTTGCCGTTCAGGGTAGCGAAGCCGCCGACCTGATTGCCGTTACCTGTTCCAAGCTGATTCGAGATCCGCTCATGGAAGTCGGACAGAGCCAGCTCTGGGTAGTGCTGAAGGATTCGTGCGAGGTCCATCTCGCCATTGGCCTCAGCCAAGTCCTTGCCGGGAACGTCGAACGCATAGATGAGACGTGGTGCAAGCACGTTACCTCGGTGTGCATTCTGCGAGCGTCCGCCTGCGATGACTTCAGAACCGGTGTTGACTTGCGTCACAGTACCGGGACCATCGGTCACAACAGCAAACTCGCGGCGCGGGCCTTTGAGTGTGTCACGGGTCATATTCCCGTTCAGCATGATTTTTTCCATCAAGGGGTGAAACTTGACGAACATTTCACTGTACGAAGGCATAAGCTCATTGAGCGCCGTCGCCAGTACGTCGGGTGAGATGGCCATTAGGCCCTCCTTTTACTAGTGTTCAGAGCATTACGCGCAACATGTTTCCGCCAGTCCGCCAAGGACATCGCCCCAGTATTCGTCGTTTCCACCTGCTCGGGGGAGCGGCTGGGGGTTGTGGCCCCGGACGTTAACTTAGCGCCAGGCCGAGGCTGAGGTGACCGCATTTTCGTACCACGCGCAAGTTTGAGCGCATACGAATCAGGAACACCATCTGCCTTTGCCTGTTTTGCAACCTCAAGAACATTCTGTGGAAGGCGCGAGGCTTCCGCAGCGGTCTCAAGATCCCAGCCCTCTTCGAGCAGGTCTGCAAAAGTATTCGAGAGAGCCTCATCATTAAACAAGTCCGTGTTCGATTCTTGGAAGGCTTGAGCAAAACGCTCGGCCTCTGCTTCGATAGACTTGTTGACGCTCTCTACGAAAAGTTTGTTGTCAGATTCTAGTGACGCAAACTTTGCCTCTAGAACGCTGTGCTTTTGCTCCCAATCTTGCAACTGCCCCGTATACTCGGCCACACGCGGATCTTCTTTGCCGCTAATCAAGGCCTCGTACAAACTGTGCTGTTGTTCAATCTGTTGCCGCTGTTGGTCTAGCGCCGCTTGATGGCGAGACCCGTAGTAGCCGTTGAACTTGTCGCCCCAACTGCGGAGCTGCTCGGGAAGTTGCTCAAACTCGCCGTCCCAAGAGTCCCAACCGAAGTCATCAGCAGAAGGAAAAGAGACGGGGGCAGACTCCTCGGAATCTGTGTCGGCGGAGAGGGAGAGCTCCGAAGTGGCAGGCGCTTCATCGGAAGCGGCATCAACCGGGGCCGCATCAACAGAAGCGTCAACTGCCTCGGATACGGGAGCATCAACCCCCGCCTCAAAATCTTCTTCGTTCATTACTCCTCCCTTTTCTTATCCTTCGGGAGAGCTTTCTTTGCCGCAACAATAGTCATGCGACGAACCTTCATGCGAGGACTTTCATTTGGACTCGGAGCTCCCATGCCAGGGGGCATCATATCCATCAAGTCGTCTACAGGCTCTTCTTCTCCCTCATCTTCTGGACCCATGTCTTCCGGCATTTCTTCGGAATACGTCTCGTCGCCCATCCCCGCGCCAGGGTCTGTAACGGTCACGCCATAACCACAATCCGACATCAACTCCTCTAGTTCAGCAAAGTTGCCGGGAGGATTCTCGTTGAGCATTCGGATTAGTTTGTCTTGAGCTGGCATGGGTACCTCATGATGTCTTTAGTGGACATATATTTGCTTGTCAACCTTACCGGCGCGTTTAGCTTTGTCTTTTTTGCGTTTGGCTTTTCTGTCAGCGTGGTCTCGGTAGCCCATCTTGCGTGCCCGCGCTTCGGCTTTTTCCGCAACAGTGTCTCGGTGCTTCCTCCATTCAGAGGAGTCTGACGAAACAATCTGGCAGTCGGGGTTCTTTCGCTGGTAATCCCGCCACTCGGCCCCTGACTCAAACGTGCGGCCCACCTGCTTTACGACAAGGGGCTTAGACGGCATAGGGCCAATCAACGCCACGTCACCAATAACGGTGGACATCAATGCCCCGCATTCCGTGCAAGTTGTTTTGCCGTGTTGCGCCAAAGGCACAAAAATATCGTTAAAGTACCCACATCCTTCTGGGCACTTAAAGTCGTACATCGGCATCAATCACCCATCTCTTTCTTAGCCGCGTCGTGCGCTTGCGTGAAGGTCTTGCCCTTGGACATCATGTCCCGCATCATCTTCATATGCTTGGGACTATGATGCTTTGAGTGCTTTTTAAGCAGGGCTTCTTGAGCGACTTTTAACTTGTTAGGCATGTTAGGCATTAGTACGTTGCCTTTTTCTTAGCCTTCTTTTTTGTTGACTCAGTTATTTTGCCCTTCGGCTCTGGGGTCTGTTTGCCCTTATTGTGACTATTAAAGGCTTTAGAGGCTGCTTTTTTTGTGCTGGGCATCTTCATTATTTCTTCCGTTTTTTAACAAGTGGGGCCACAAGTCGAAGGACAGAGCCTACAATATCAAGGATTTTCTTGATGGGAACACGCATTACGGCCTACCGCCACCGGGGCGTCCGGGCGGGCGTGGAGACGGGCGTGCGGGGGCGCGACCTGCTGCGTCCGCTACACTTTGTTTTGAGTCTTTAGCGCGTTGCGCCGCAGCATTCTCGGTCCGTTTTGCATCCGCAGCGCTTGTGGGAATCTTTTTCGGAGCGCCATGGCGAGTGCCACCCTTGCTCTTGGCGTTGCGTTTCTTTTCTCCGGCGGCACTCATCTTGCCTTTCGGACCTAAAACTTTTGCGAGAGAGTTTGCGGCGACATCTGCCAGAGACTTGCCGGTGCCTAGACTGTTATACTTAAAAGCCATGATGCATCCTATGAAGAGGGAAAGCCCGGCCCGCCGGCTGGAAGTGGGATTTGCGGTGGTGCCTCTGTACCTGGAGGTAACCCTCCTGTGACGACGCTGTCAACACCCGGAGGTTGCATTGCTTCAGGCGGGACTCCCGGCATCATTGGGGGCGCTTGTCCAGGCATAGGCGCGGGTGTTGGCGGAGGTGCGGGAGGAGCGTCTTCAGCCAAGTCCCTCATGCCTAGCAGGTCGAGAAGTTTGAGGACCAGTTTTTCTTTGTTTACGTTTGGTGCTTCCAGTAGCAGCGGCAAATACTGCTGAAACTTCTGGAGCTGAATAATCTTGTGGTTCTCTGTAGGCGAGTACGGCAGCGCATCGTAATCAAAGTCGAGGGGGTTTTCGCCGGGGTCGCGGTCAGGTCGGAGCATCAGGCTCTGGCGAGTGGCCTTCAGGACTTCCCTGCTTCCAGTAAGTCGGACGGGCAGCTTGGTGTTCGGGTCGAGAAACTCTTCGTATAGCCCGATGACTCGTTCTGCGGCGGCGTTTACCACGTCTTCAATCTGCTTTATTCTTCGTCCGTTTCTTGTTCGGGTCGCAGTGTCGGCAAGCGCGACCTCCGTAGCAACGTCCGCCACGCCCACAACCCCCCGACTATACTGAGGGATGCCAAGGATAAACTCAATGACTTGATTGCAGCGATTCCGCATGTCCGTAAAGGAGGGGGAGAAGGACGGGACGGGCGTTTGGCCAATAATATCTCCTAGCGGCGCGTTTGCTTTGCCTTGGATAGAGATCATCGTACCAGGCTGATTCGCATCTTGCAGTGCAGTCATGATAGCTTCGGGGTTGTCAGCCAAGGCTGTGTTGACTAGCATCACGGGGGTCGAGGTATGGGCGTGCCAGAGCTCCAGCGTGTCAATCTCGTTTAGCCTCTGCTGGAGAGATTGGACGAGTTTGACATCGGACAAGCCTGCGAGGTCGGTCATGTTCTCATTGAACGTCAGCCCGATGAATGGGTTGCGGATGTACCGATAAGGCAGTTCGCCCTCGAACAGTGGCTCTTCGACATCTTCAAGGAAGTGATAGTACCTGCCTTCGCCTTCAAAATCGTACACTTCGTAGACGGTCACCCAACTATATACGTCAGTCGATGCCTCGTTGACGTAACTCTTGTTTCGAGAGTGGTCTTTGAGGAAAGTGGGGTAGCCGCCGAACACGGCTTTTTCGGACACTTTGTTGTTGTACAGAGCGCCTTTGCGTCCGTTCTTTTTTGTACGCCGCTTGTACTCAGATTTTGTAAGCACGGTCACTTCAATAAGGTAGCGGATGTCCTCAAACTTGGCGGCAGACATGTCAAAGAAAACAAACCGAGGGTCTACCGAATACATTTCCGGCGTGCCCTTGCGGAAGTTCCAGACGACTTTGAGGAACGACCGACCACAGATTGATGTGTTTGTCGATGACTTCCACAGCAAGGTGTGAAAGTTGCTTCGGCGGAATGTATCGTTGATGATTGCTTCCCGAAACTTAGCGGCTCCGCGCAGTTTGTCCCGACGTGCGCTAACCGTGACTTGCGGATTCTGGGGGCAGATGTTCGCAATCATGGTGTCGATAAAAGCGTAGGGGTAGTTCGTCTCGAAGTTAACGCCCTCATCACCGTTGGAGTTGCCTACCGGAGCAGAGCCAGACGGGCCATCGCTCGACTGGTTCCAATACTCTGACATGTACCACGACCGCCATCGGTCCCAGTCTTGTCGTTCGGTTCTTGATTTTGATTTGTGGGTTCGGATGATGCCCTGAGCCTGTTTGCCCGTCAATGCCATGTGTTCTCCCTAAGTTACAAAAATATCGCCGCCGCCTCTTTTGCCAGCTCCGCCCGTCAGTCTTTTTGTGACTGCGTTTTTCTTCGCGGTAACCGGGTCACCAGGCTTGCCGGGATTCGCCGCAGCGGCAGAAGCTGTCGGGGTCTTGCTTGGTGTTGTGAGTGGTCCCGTAGTTTCCACCGCTTCGTCGTCTTCCTTGTCTTGAGTAACAGCGGCGGTGACCGCCTCTTCATTAACGGGCTGAAGCGCGGGGGTTTTGTCTTGGTACTTGTTCTTCAAGAAAAACGCATACTCTTTTGGGTTAAGTCCTTTTGACTCCATGTCGTTCAACATGCGCTTATCGCCCGTCAGTGGACTGTAGTCACCCGTTCGCATAAGAATGTCCATCGCCTGTGAGACTTCGTTTTGTGTGCGCGCATCTGTTGCAAAAGCTTCTCGTTGAGACAGGCCGCTGATTTGATCGAACACGTCACCAGCGGTAAAGTCGTCTCCAAGTCCCGCAAGTTGCTCACGGCTAAGATTTTGGCGCGCAACTTTTTGAATCTGCTGCTCAATCCCCGGTAGGCTCGACAGATTCTTCAAAGCCTTCTTGGACCGATCCATCGCCTGCCGAACATCACCAGTGTCCAGCACCAATAGCTGTTGGGAAGAGAAGCCAGTAGGGTTTGGCCGAAGCGTGCCGCCGTCAATGATGGCTTGACGCTGCTTCATGTAGGTGCTGTTCAGCTTGTAGGACTCAGGGAGCGTTGCGCTGCCGCCGTAATCTACAGGGTCGTAAAAACCGGAGCCATCTGGCCTTCCCATAGTTTTTAAAATCTCGTCTTGGCCATCTTTGGTGAGCAGCACATACTCGTCTTGGGCCTGCTGGCTTGTGATTTCACCCTTTTTTACACGGCTATTGAGGTCTGCTGCCAACCTTCTCTGCTCTTCAATCTCGCCTACAGTGGCCTCTCTGGCAATCGAGTTGACCCAATACGAAAACCTATCGAGAGCGTACTGTGTGTTGAGCTTGCTCATCTGCCCCTGAATCGCCGCCGTGGAACCTTGCCCCCTAGAGACAGCGTTAATAAATCTTTGCGCGGCGGCACGGGCTTTCGCGTCTTCCTCCGAGATTTCCTTCTTATCTCCGCCTTGAACCATCTCAAGGAGCTTTGCCTCGCGTTGCGATTCGAGCTCTGCCCGCTTTATCTCCGCCTCATTCTCGGGGGTGACTGAAGCCTGGGCGTCGTCTACAATGCCTTGAACAAAGTTCTGCCTCAACTCAAAGTATTTTGTTCGGGCTTCAGTCGTGTCTTGGTCCACGTCCTCTCTCGCCAGAGCACGTTGTTGCTGGTCCGTAGCTAAACGTCGGTTACGCAACGACTGTTGAAGGGGAAGGCCTGTGCCCGCTCGGATTCCTTGAGATAGCGCGTTAAATAAAAACTCTCTCGTCTTAGCGCCTTTTGCCCGCTTTATCTTCTCGTCCACCATAGACGGGTACAAAGCAGACATTTCCTCTTCAGAAAGTTGTTCGCCTGCTTGGAAGCGTTTTAGCATAGCTGTTTCTTCGGGCGTCATGGAGGCTCCTATGCAGTCCCGGCTTGGTCAGACAGGTCTGAACCTACTTGACCGAGAGCGCGAGTGACTACTGGGTTGGGCGCGGAGGGTTGTGTCGGATAGCCCATAAATGCAGCAAAGCGATTCTGGCTTTCTTGCTGGACTCGGTCCCGAACCATCTGTGCAATCTGAGCTCGCTCGGCTGCTTGCCCGCTGTCGGCTTGCTCCTGCGCTGCAGCAAAGGCTTCTGTCGTGTCGGCAACCTGACCACGCATCTGCGCTAGGCCAAGTGCTTGCCGCAGTTGATCGGTAGTTGTCTGCCGAGTCGCTTGTGCGGCACGCATCATGGCGTCCGTCTTACGGTCACCTACGCCAGCAGCTTTGAATGGGTTCTTTTCAAACTCGCGCATACGTTCCGCAGCAATGGCGGCACCAATCTCTTTACGGTCTGCGGTTCCGTATTCTGCCTTGAGACGCACGTCCTCGGCCTTCGCTTTCTTGCCGCGCTCCTCAAGACGGTCGGCCCGCGCCATCTTGTCGGCAGCACCTGCTTTGTAACCTTGGTCTCGGTACGCCTTCTCGCGCTTGCCTGGAATAAGTTTGGTGAGGCCGTAGCCGAGTGCGCCTGCGCCTAGAAGTCCTGCTCCGATTATTCCTGCTGTGCCTAGGCCTGTGGCTGTAGCAGCAGTGCCGCCTGCTTTTGCTGCCGTACCGCCTGTGCCAAGAAGGCCGAGCTGCTTTGCTGTAACAAGACCGCCTGCCGCGTCCATAATCGAGGGCTTATCTGAGCTCATGCTAATCTCCAATCATGTGGGCGACTGCGCCTTAAAATAAATATACTTCATTGAGCGAGCGCGGACACGAACTTGAGGCGTCCCAGGCGTTTGGATAACCCGTAAAGAAGCGGAGTGAAAGCCTTTGCTCATCGGAGCGCCCACCCATTTGTGGCCTGACCAGTATCGGCCTTTGTATCTATCGCGAAGGTAGACGTTTGCTTCTTGACCTGTACCAGAGTCGTCAGCCACCTGAAACATGGTTTCTCGGACGCGGCGAACATTGCAGTCTAGGTTGACGCCTTTTTCATTGTCGATAAAGAGTCGGACATGGCAACCGTCTCTGCGGCCTGTTCGGTCTCCGACCGGATGGGAGCTGTTCGTAAACTCCATCGCCGCGTCACAGGTCCAAGTGATTTGCCACGTCAAAAGAACGTAAGCTCTAAATGGCAGGTAGAACTGAATCGACGCACCCGGTATTGCGATGAAGTCATTCGCATCCGCGTTACCCATGTTGTCCGCGCCCCGATAAATGCCGCTGGTCGATGTTTGGGAGGAGTCGGAGCTGTGCCGAATCACTTGGTGCGTAAAGTAATCAAGGTTGGCAGTTCCGGCGGTCATGCCGCCGCCGGATGACGACTTCTTCTGCAAAAACGTATGGCCTACCGTCCTGTCGCCAAGGTCTTTGAGGTTTACGGTTTCTATTTTACCGTTGAGGGCATCGGTTGACAGCGTGTAGATGGAGTCGAAAACATCTTCCCCTGCTACTGTGGTCCCGTCGATGAATGTGGGGGGCGTAACTTTAGCCAACCTTAACCTCGCATAGACCGTTTGTATTCCAAGACATCTGGGTTGGCAATCTCTTCGCCTTCTTCTTCATCGTTGATATCGCGTAGCGTAGAGTCCGCTTTGCCCATACGTCTTTCGGACAACCTCTTAACGAGCTTGCGCGCTCTTGAGGCTGGAGCAGTGCTATTGCTTTGCGCGGCGGTTTCGGGCATTATTTTCTCCGGTAAGGATATTTACTTTTTCGCCAACGATTCTTCTGCTCAGAACCTGTGCCTTTTTTTCTGTAGGCTTGGATTTGATCGTAACTCAAATCTTTGAACGGAATGACGTTTTCCATGCCCTCTGGCGCGTCTTTCTTGTACCTGCGGGGGCAGAACCTAGCGGCAACACAGGCTATTTGTAGCGCAGATATTTTATCCCAGTGGTGCCTGTCTCTGCGCTTGCCGGTCTTGCCGGAGTGCAGCATCTCTGAGAGCGCGCTTCGCTCAGTACGTTTGTCTTCCCGGTAAGAGCCGAGCTGACCAACTGTATCTTCGTCCTTTAAGATCAACTCATCACGGAGTGCGTCCTGAAGGTACGACAACATCATCGTCACAGACTTGGCGGTAGCAGCGATTCCAGGCTTGTAGGGTTTTTCGTAGTAGAGATTTGAATAGCCCAGCTCCTCAAGTAGAGCCAGAGTAGCAACACCAACCCCGTTACTCTCCACAGCCACAAGCGCATTGTTGTACTTCTTGCCAACCTCATTGATTTTCTTTGCAAATACGACGGGGTCAGTGACGCCTCCGTAGACTGCGACTTGGGTCCATTCTCCATCGTACACCTTCAGCACTTGGAATGCGGCATGATCGCGAGCAGCATAACCCGCTGGGTCAACTCCGATAGCGTAAACGGCTCCCGGCTCCGGCTTCTCGTATTCCATGTATGGACCTGCCCACGGAACCAATAAAGCGTCTTGGTGCCGTTTAAGCAGAGTGGAATGGAAGACCGAGCCGACAGATGCAATCCAGCAACTGATGTCGTCAAACGGGTAGTACACCTTAAACAAGTCTGGATTGCGACGAATCTCTGCGTCCGTGTCAATCATTAATCGGCGAAACTGAAGGTTCTCTTCTCGCAGTCCGAGGTGCCCGTACTTGTCGAGCAAACCCATTTCTTCAAGGGTGAGCTTCTGCCCCTTGGGCCACGGGCGTCGGTTGAGCACACCGTCCCAGAAGGGGAAGAACGCATACGCCCATCGGCCTCGGCCCAGCTTTGCGTCACGGCAGTGGTCGCGCCACCATTCCGCAGAAGGCTCGCTCATTGGCGAGGGAGTTGATTCGAGCAAAACCTGTGAGTGGTCTCGGTTAATCATCGACGGGTAAATCATCGAAAACTGGTGACCAGCATTACGCCAGTACGGAAGCTCTGACCCGTGGAAGCTGTCGGGGGACTGACCGATACCAACCGCGCCCGACTCACCAGACAGGACACGCATCTTGCCGCCGTGCTGGAACGTCAACTGCCGAACCTCTCGGTTGGGCACAGTGTCGGAGCGAACCAGTTCTGGCCAGCGGCTATGGGTAAGGTGAATGCGTCGGTGCAGGTACTCGGCCCTATCTTTGTTATCCGCAATACAGACGTGATCGTGACCTGGTGTGTAGGCCGATCGTATGTAGCCGCAGAGCTCTGCTGTGAGGCTCTTGCCTGCCTGCCGATACCCAAGGAGGGTCAGCCACTTGGTCTGTCCTAGAGCGGTCTTTGGTGGCTCGGAGTAGTACGAGACAACCGTTTCCTGCAGGCGGTCGGTAATCGCAAACGGATCGAAGGTATGTTCTTGACCGGTCTTCTGGTCAATGATCTTGGCGTAAGCGCGGAGGCTGATGGCGGGGTCAGCTAAAGCCTCAAGAGCCTCGCCTTCAAGAGGGAGGCCCATTACCACTTGCTCCTGTCGGCCCAAAAAGCGGCACTCATCTTGCCCTTGGCAATGTTCTTAGCGTGCCTTGCCTTAAAGCTGGCCCGCTTCTTGCGCATCTTATCGCCCTCACCCCTCTTGGGCTTGCCTGCTGTCTTCGCTCCTTGCTCGCCATAGCGAATCAGCTTGATGCGGTCGCCATCTTTTGCCAACACCATGTGAGACTTCTTAGGGTGACCCGGTGTACGCTTAGGTTTGTTGTAACCAGACAGCCCGTGCTTCTTCATGAGCATCGCGCCTCTTGCAGCATTGCGTCTTTTTTTAGCCGTGACCGCCATGACTACCTCTTCTTGCCTTTATGTAACCCGTGCTTGGCGTGTTGCTTGCCTGCGGCTCGAGCTCGGCGCTTGACGGCGTTTGCTCTGGCGAGCTTTGGTGTTCCCTTTAGTTTCTCTATCGTGGCCCGAGGAGCGTAGACTTCACCCGTGTCTTGGCTTCGTTTGCCAGACGCGGTAGTCCAGTCTTGGTCGGTCCAACGCTTGAGAGACTTCTGGGTCTTTTTCACTTGTAGCCTCCGCCCTTCGCCTTGTACTGCTTGGCAAGCATTTGAGCTTTACGGGCAGACCATTGGCCAGGCTTACCACCTTTGGAGGACGACTTGATCTTCTCAAACAGATTCTTACGCATGCTAGGCTTCGTATAGTTGCCCGCTTCGTTGACGCGGCTCTTTGGCTTACTCATTCCTCAAGGCCTTGTTGGCTGCGGCAAAGCGTAAATCTTTTGGAGACGGGGCTTCTTCTGCCATGCCCTCTGTATTGCGAGCAACAAGGTCGTCTAGACTTAGGTATGGGATACCCTCGTCTGCTAAGGTGGCAATGTTTGCGTCCATCTTAATGTTCATGGCCTCAGCAAGGGCCTGCTCGACAGTATTAATCTTCACTTGCCGCCTCCTCTGCCTTTCGTTTTTTCTCTGCGGCCTTAGCTTTACGCTCTGCGGCCTTAGCTTTTGCGAACTCGCTCTCACCGGACTTCGCTCTTTTCCGAGGAGACCGAACAGACTCCATCGCGGCCCGGTTTTTATTAGTCCCAACGCCTACAGAGTAAGTCTTGGTGCCGGTAACCTTGTCACCCAAATACCCATTGGGAGTTATAAACCTAAGTTCAGGTAAAATATCCACAAACTTCCGCGCCCCCTCCGACATCGTACCGCTTTTCACAGAAGACTTTCCTAGCCTCCTGTACATGTTTTGCTCATAGAACCACAGAAGGGCCTGCACTTGGAAGTCTTCTAGATTTGTAGCCTTGCCAATATTTTTCCACATTTGCTGGGAAACTTTTTGAGTAATAGTCGGAGTTTTTACAAGGGCAGGGACGTCTGGATTTAAAAACTTTTTACCTGCGGCGTCTTTCTGTAGTAACCGCCCATACCCCATGCGGGTAAGCTCTTGACGATGCTGCCATACATCGAATGTGCCCCCAGGCATCCCAACCAAGTTGCCGCCGTATGTCCCAATCTTGGGACCGTTCCCATACAAGTTTGGCATAAGAGCGCCAATCGGAACAGGATGGCCGGGGCCCGCGTGTGTCGGAGAGAAGACCCCGGACTCTTGGCGCGTCTGCCGTATGCCTCGCTTACTGTTTAGCTCCAACAGTTCACGAGCCGCTCCGTCAAGGCCGAGCTTTTTAATACGGCCACTGTAAAACAGTAGCCCTTGTTGAACGGTAGGCGCTCGAGTCCCGTACCCTGCTAGTCTGCCGTCTTTAATGGTAAAAGGATTTCTTCCGCTCATGCCGCCTTTTTGCGTCAACTCGGCGTAAGAGGCTAAGGCAAACCTTCCGTTTTCAACGGGGTTGAGACCATTAGATGTATAGCTAGCGATGTTTAACAACGTCATCCGGTGAACTTCGCTGTTTTTTAACTCGGGAAAAACCTGTGAAGCGGTGTCGAGGAAGTCCCGGACATCGTCTGTGTACCAACTCATAAATGCTTTTGTATCTTCAAGTTGGCTAAGAAGTTCTTCCGTAAGCGTATTCTGCAGGTATACTAGGCCGGTATCGTCAAACGGCATAGGGGTTGTTCTGCCGGTCGCTTCTTCATACTTGTCTGTCAGAAAGTCAAAGATATTATTGTTGGTGATTGTCTGACCTTCTTTGGCATACGGCGTTCCGTCTGGACGCAGAATCTCATAAAGAGTTCTGTCTTCTGCTACGATTGGCACAGTAAACGAAGCTCTTGAGTCAGCCACGATTTCGGGCGCGGCTTTGTTTAACGCAATCAGCGGAGCAGGCGGGCTTTGAATGTCGGGATACTGGTCAAGAATATCCTGAGAAACAGGCTCTCCACGCTTGTACTTGCTACGGACCATCTTCTCATGGTACGCCCGTATGTCTTCTACTTCTTGGGGCTTGAGCCTGTTTTGCTTGGCAAGTCCTTTTGTATCCGAAGGAGAAACTCGTCCAGTGACTCGTTCGAGGACTTGTGAAAGAGCTTCATATTCTGGCGTCGTTGCGCCTTTGAGGATTTCTTCTCCAAACTCTACCTCCAAATCTGGCGTGTCAATCTCATCAAATGTATCAAGGTGGAAAATGGCGTCTTGGTCACCGTTCTTGGCCAGCCTTGCCGCGAGCAATCTACCCTCGTCTGTGTTTGGCGCAACTACCGAAACGTCAAAAACGTATTTATTGTTGTCTTTATCAAACCAAACACCCAGGTGTACGCCGTCTACATCAAGCAGGCTTTCCATTGTCTGCGCGTAGGCCCGCACTGTGTCAGGGGTAAAATCTGCAGGGTCAACTTTAAGTTCGGTGTCTTTGAAAGGGGCAACGCTAAATCCAGTTTCTTTTGCGGTTTTTGTTCCGACATCGTAGGTTATCCCGCCATTGTCTCGGATGGTTTGCGCGAGGCCTGCCGTCTCTTCGGGGGCTAGATTGTATCGCCTAGATTGCGCGAACTGACGAACTGCGTCAGGAAGCTCAAGGGTGGCGATGTCAACCGCTCGGCGCTCAGAGTCTTTTGCCAATCCCACGTCGAGGTCGGCCCGACGTTGAAGTTCGGCACCTTGTTCGGCGACATCGTCTACACCAGACAGGCCTCTCACATTTCTCGACGGAGGAGCGTCCTGTAGAGGCATGATGCCAGAAGCGTATGTGGGCGTGTCAATCTGAGCCGTCGTCTCTGCAGCTTGTTGCGCGCCCTCTGGGGTCTGTGCTGCGGCTCGACGAGTCTGAATGTCGGTAAGCCGATCATCTATAAACTTCTGACGAGTCAATCGTTCAGCACGATTTTCCAAGTAGGCTAAATCTTGCAGGCCAGCAGGGTCGCCTTCTTTTGGATTTAGCCTCCGCTCAATCTCCGCAGGAGGAAAGCCCAGCTCTTCCAATGTGCTCTTGATGTCCTCAACATCGCCAGTCTCCAAAGTCGTGACCTGCGTGCTAGAAGGCCGGGGCATTTTTTTGTAGCCCCGAGGAGCTCTTGCCTCAAAAGCATCCTCTGGGGTTTCTTTAGTATTGAATGTTACAACCTCTCGAGTGGGTTTATTACTCGTTAAAGACTGACCCAAAGCCTCGTAGGCTTTAAATCCTTTATCTTCAAGGGCTTTAACTAACTTTTTTGTAGCATCATCCCCAAGGTAGAAACCTTCATCTTTAAATCTAGGGTCAAGAAGCTCGTGCATCATTCCGTCATTATTTGCATTCTTGTAACCTAATCCAACTAAAATATTACGAGCTTCATCCTCAGATGCTATCTGACTTTTGGGTATTTTATATTCTAATATCTCGGAGGTTTCTTTCTCTTCAGCATACTCTTTAGCTAACTTCTTATCAGGTGTTGTATAACTAACAGGGCTATCTACATCTTCAGCGCCCCCTCTATATAATGTTACTAAATCTTCTTCAGCTTTAGGCATTTTTTTGTAGCTTTTGGTGGCTTGCTCCGCCCCTTCTTTTAACAACTCTTCCGCCGCGCCTTTTGCGGCCTTGGCTCCCTTTGCGCCTGGGATAAAGCCTAGTGAGGCCATTGACGTTGCGGCCAAGCGTTGCGCTTGAGTCAGATTAGGGTTCGAGTCTAAGGACTGCTTTAATATGTCGTAAGCGGCACCCGCTGCCCCAATCGGGTACGAGATGACCTCTGCAGGGAGTGTGGGGCGCTCTTTTAAGACCGCTCCTGCGATGTCTGCGCCAGTAGGTGTGCCTACTCGAGGTACGGTTGGGTCGATAGCAGGGATGTCTTGCTCTACAGCTCTTTGCTCTGTAGGAGTCGAGGGCCTAACCGTCGAGCCAGAGGGTATGGATATTGGGCGGTTTAACTTTAGATTTAAGCGCGCTACCAATGCGTCATTCTTAGCCTTTGCAATCCTGCGCTTTTCTTCCGGGGTCAAGTCTTCGGGGGCAATGTATGGGAGTTCCCGATCATACGCCAAAGACTCATTGTACGCACGCTGCGCTTGACCTTCTGGAGAAGCCTCAAACTCCTCCTGCTCACGCTTCACGGATGCTTGGCGTTCAAGGTCAATAGGGCTGGGGGCGAACCCTAAGTTTGCGGCTAGTTGCCGAAAAGAGAAATCACCTGTGGCCATCTTAGAGCTCCTCTTCCGGCTCCTCGGTAGCCATCAGGTTCTTCATCACGTCCTCTCGGACTGACTTTCGGACAGGCCCTGCGCCCATTCCGTCCATTCGCATGGCGGGCATGGTAGCCAGAATCTGCGCTCTCTCCTCAGCCGAGATGGCGGGGCCGGTCATAGGCATCTCTTGCGGGGGCATCTCTTGCGGAGATGGTGGGTCTTCGCCACGGAGCAGTGTATTTGCCATCGCATCGCCTTGCTCTGCACGACGGCGAATGTCGCGGTCCTGCTCGGCGTAACGCATGGCCTCACCCATGTCCGAGTCTTCAGAAAGCATGGCGATGTCTTCTGGCGACATAGCAGCTTGTATTTCACGAAGCCGCATAAGCTCCGCTTCAAGTTCTTGCATTCGCCGCATGTCGTCTAGGGTAAGCCCGTCAGCCATTCTTGGCCTCCACAATAATAGGTGTCTGTTCTTCGATAACGTCGCTAGAACTAAAGTAATCACCCCGGAGCTTTTTCGTCTCTCGTTTCACCTGCACTAGAGCAGTCACGATGTCAGAGTAAGTGCTGTCAGGGGCTTCCTCTTTGGTGTTCTTTGCAGCAATAACCGTGAAGTTCATCTCATGCCACGCGCGAAGTTCTTTTGCGATGGCGGGGGTAATACGCCCCTCCATGAGTGCAGCCATAATCTTGCAACCAAAGACAACTAAATCGTCGTAAGTTTCAACTTTATGCTCTGCAATAAAATCTGCGACTTCTTTACGTTTGTCCTTGGGAACCAGCAAGAGCCACTGCGCGTAATCACTGCCTCCGCCTTCGGGTGGTCGGCCTCGGCCTTGGTTGCTTTTTGTGCGTGGTGGCATTCGAGCTCCTGTGTGTAACTAAGATGCGGGACTAACCGAGTCAAGCCTCCGGCTCAGTCCATCCCATTGAGGACGCCATCTTCTTCATAGGCGACTGTGACGCCCGGTCTATGTGCTTAAGGGTTATCCCTCGCCACACGCGGACAGACTTTCGGTCACCGTTAAAGTTTATCTTGGTGACCTTAGAGCGGAAGTCGCGCTCTGAAAGCTGTCGGCTGAACAGCGAGTAACTCTGCGGACGCTGCTTCATGTCCTCACACCACTCGACGTAATCGAGGTAGATTTGCTTCTTGGGAACAGACTTGCCTTTGCCGATAACGCACCTATCCTCCATGTATTCAGCGAGGACGTCCATCTCCTCACGGTACTCGCTGGTAGCTAGCCTGACTTTGTCGGGAGGCCGGAGTCCGGTTTTCTGCCAGTCGAGGCAACCTTCGATGAGTCGATTCAAAATGCCTGGGGCTTCTTTCTTCAACTTGTCGAAAAGAAACGGGTCTTTCTTGTCCGGTGTAATTTTTACCCGCCACGGGATCCTGATGACG
>JGI24004J15324_10000100_pt1 | contig 30357 bp, 45 predicted proteins | sample LinPmetageLP32_FD_15324 | JGI IMG/M metagenome (IMG submission 15324)
TGGTGTGTCCAATCAACAAAAGGGTATTTTAAAGTGTCATTATCACTTCTAAATCCTGAAGCGTTTATGTTAGTATAAGTTATTCCTGCACTTGGGCTATTATTCCAACTATTCTTAATATTTGTTTTGTTATAAGTGTGATCTAATTCTGAGAAATTCAATTCACTAAAAGTCCTCTCTTCTAACACATCTGCTAAAGCAATTACTTCAGAATAGAGATTAATGTTATAACTAACCTCTCCATCTTTATCTTGTATATCTATCAATCTTAAAAATCCTTCAAAAATCGTAAAGCCATCTTGGTTTATTATGCACTTAGTTTTAACATAAGGATTAAAGACAACACCATCATCTGCTCTTGTTATTTCAAATATATTATTAAAGATTTGATTGTTACGTTTAGTGGCAGGTAATTTAAAAGCTTTAGAATAAGACTTTACTTGTTCTGCTGCGTTCTTAAATTCATCTACGCTAAGAGTTAAAGGCATATCCTCCATTTCGTATAAATCAAGAATAACTTGCCCTGTACTTAAATCTACTGAGCTATTTCCTGAAGGCGCTTGTTTAACTGAAATAGAATTAATAGTCGCAAGTGCTGCTATACTATGAAAGGTTAGGGTATCGCTAGTTGATTGAGCAACAAAGCTTGAAGTCTGTACCCCTGAAGTTCCTGTTGTATAAGTTGTTGAGCTAATAAGGTTAGGAGAAGTGCCAACAAATTGCTTTATTATAAACATTCCTGAAGCACCTGTAATACTTCCTATATCTACTTTAATATCATAAGTTTGCCCTACTGATAAATTAGATAACCTTTGAGCTATACCTGTACCATCTGTAAAGACTATCCTATTTAAAGACTCATCAACATCATCTACTGTCATGCTAAATCTTTTCCAAGTATTAACATTTATTGCTGCTGCTGTTATAAAATCATTAGGAATAAGACTTAGGCTGTTTAATACGCTTGAAGTATCTACTGTTAAAAAATCAATACCATCTACAATAAATTCCGTACCTATACCACTTAGAGAATTTAGCCCATTGTAAGACTGAGGAAATACTATTAATTGAATACTCATATTAGACAGATTGTGTTCTTAGTGTTTTGCTTTTTTCTATTTCAAAAGTATATTGTATTAAATTGTCATTTGCTTTTGTCTTTCTTGTAAAGCTTGAACTAGTTAATTTAACAGGAGTTACGTATTTATTTAAGTACGAATTAGCACTATCGTTTTGGTGGCTTTCTAATAAATAAACTTCAGGGCTGTTAGTTAATTCTTCAAACATCACGTTATGATCTTCATTAACAAAATCAGTATTCATAGTTATTTTTTCAGTTGCGTTTACTCTAAATGATTTTTTACCACCTTTATAGCTTTGCGATCTATATTCTTTTTCGTTCCAAGTTCCTCCTAATTGCGTAAAAGTAGTTCCCTGTGTTGATACGCTTCGTGTAGATTTTTTAGTGTAAGTGTAGTAATCCCATGCACCCCATTGATTCAACCAACAAAGCCTGATAGGTTCGTAATTCTTACCTTCAGGACAATAACATAAATAGTTATCGTTTGAAGTGCTTGATTAGAACTGTTGTCTGTAACTTGTATAGTGTAATAAGATAAATCAGAAGCGTATGCAGTAGCATAGTTAGTACTCCAATTTTTTAAATTAGCAGGAAAACATCCTAAAAATAGCATTTGTCTGTCAGCTAGTGAACTCCAAGTAGTGTAACCACCTGTTGCAGCAGCACTTCTAACATAAGTATCTACTCCTGCATAAGCTACTCCTGAACTATTGTAATAGGTAATAGTAATTGTTCTAGTTTTATCAGCAGCATCAACTGAGGGTGTCATAAATGCCAAAGTACCGTAGTCGCCATCATTAGCGTATTGAGTAGTAGGTGCATTAGTTAAAAATCTTTTATTAGCAGCAGTACCACTTGGAATAAAGCTATCCATATTAAAACCAAAATTAGGAAAATCTATTTCTAAAGAATCAGTATATTTAACATAAGAGTTAATCAGCATATATTGATCTGAATTTCTATTAGTAAAACCTGCTCTCTCTACTTGATTAGTTGTAGTATTAAGAAATTCTACAAAAAATTGGCACATAAAATATCTTATAGAATTTTCGTTTGAGGAGAATTTATCTATTAAGTGAATTGGGTATTTTTGAGTATTAATACCTTGTTGTACTGTTTTATATCTACTAGCCCTACCTGCTAAATTATCTGCCTTTACATAATTACTTACTATATCTTGAAAGTTAAAAATTCCTTTACCTGCATTGTTAGGGCTTGCTTTAAATATTCCAATTTGATCATCAGTAGTTGAAGGGTTAAGAGAGTTTGTTCCTATATGAACCTCAACTCCAAATTTTACTTTTACTTCATTAGCTACTGCATCATCATTCTCAATTACAAAAATTATCTCTTGCTCAACAGGTGTTAAAAGAATACTACTTGCTTGACTTTTATATGGTGCTTGGTCTATGTTTGATTGTGCCATTTTATTTTACTTGTGTTAATCCTTCTATTATATCTTCTTTAACTGCACCCAATAAGTCTTTGCCAAATTGTTTTAATCCAAGCCCTAAAGGTTTTTGGAAAAAGCTTGTACTCTTAATACCATTTTTCTTAATACTTCTAGCAATTAAAAATGATATGCTTTTTCTTGAAATAAATCTACCCTTTTCATCTCTAGGTGCTATACCTTTTTTTACTATCCATTTATCTAAAACTCTACTAGGGGGTTGTTTTGTTGTGTATTTATAAGGACTTGATTTTGTCTGTCCTTTATAATCTTTAAACTTTCGCTGAGTGTCATTACCTGATACTCCTTTATCTACAAAAGTACCATAGCTATTCATAAAGAATTGAACTACAAAACCATCAGCATCAGATGTTACTTCAAAGCTGATAGAGTTTTCCAAAGCAGTACCACCCCCTTTTTTATAATTTAAAGTAGTTTTAGATTGAGCTACTACTTGCTTACCAAAGCTATTTAAGTAATTCTCTATGTTTTGGGTTTTCATTATACAAGAGCTACAAATGTTTCAACTTGAATATCAGTAGTCGCTGAAGGTCTTACTTGTACGCTTGTTATATCTTCTAAAGTAGGAAAGTTAGGAGTAGTATCTGCTTCAGCTATTGCTCCTTCTTCCGCTTGGAATAACATATGAGAACCACCTGCCCTAACAGTTACTTGATAGTTAGTGTTTGTGGTTACTAAAGCTAATTTCATATCTTCAGATGCACTTAAATTTGTTACTCTTAAATACTTACAATTCTCTACATCTAAAGCACCTGCTGAAGTATGAGGAGTAGTTGCAAAAGTACATATTGTTGTAGTCTGCGAATGAGCTGCTGTTAAAACTCTTTCATAAGTATCAACTATGTTAGAAGTTGTTATACTATTTGAAGAACCTCTTAAAGCTCCATTGATTGATACACTTTCGTTAATTGTTACTACTAAATCTGCCATAATTTTTATTTTTTATCTATTTGTTTTAATTTATTAATTGCCCAATTTACTCCTGATGAACCACCCCAAGCATCCCACATTAAACCCCCACAACCCTCCGAGTAAGGCACATCTTTATGTTGTTGGTGTCTTTTAAACGAAGCCATTCGTGCTATTGTATCTCGGCTAATTGGTTTTTTATCAGCTAATTGTGCTGATCTTGTCCATCCAACTCTAGTACCACAATCACTACCATTTTCTTCTTTCCATTTTCTAGCACGTTTAGCATTGTTAGTAGCAGCTTGAGGGTAGTCAGAATAACTCTCTAAGTTTATGCTTATAGCTTCTAGCTTCTCTAATACTTCTTCGTAGTTCATATTTTAATTCTTATTGTTGGTGGCATTATTCTTATTTCTACTTTACCTATTTTTATCTTATTTAATCTCTTTAGTAACTCAATCATTAGTAACCTGCACCATTGCTTGTTGATAAAGGAACTGCACAAGCATCAAAGTCATTGATTACTTTAATTCCTATTGTAAAAGTCCATCCGCACAAAAGGTTGTCAAATCTTTCTTGAAATGGTTCTATTGTGAATTGGTCATCAGTAAAATACAAAGGAAAGTTAATATCATTGACACCATTTAAAGACTGCTGTGCCGAATGTCTTAGCATAGCAATAAAGTCCGTACATATATCTAGTGTCTGATTCCATACCTCTTGCTCGTTGTTTTTTGTGTTTATTAATTTAGTAAGAGCTTCAGCGTTTGCTACTTGCCAATCTTCTTTTTCAGAAACTAAATCGCAAATGAATATTTGAAAATTATAAACCAACTCACTATCTCCTGTTGTTACTGATGTTGGGTTGATATGTAGTAATGGCATTTTCTCCATCTTTTCTAAGTTAATGTCAAATATATCTCCAACAGATACAGTTGAAAGTTGCTCGTGCATTTCTCCTAACCTACATAGGGTATAAATTACATTGTTATAACTCTTATTACTTATTGGCATATTTTACTTTATTTTGTGATTCTAAATCTGTTTCATAAGTCAGCCACGTTAGTGCTTCTAACAGGTTGAGCTTTGTTATTTGTTCTAGCTTAGAGATGTCTGCATTAGTCAATCTATACATCACTCCGAACCAACTCCATTTTTCTGCAAAGGAGTTCGTGGCTATTGCTTCTTCGTTTCCTTCAGGTGTTCCATCAAAGATAACCCTGAAGTCATTAACAATACGTTCACGAAATTCCAAAAAAAAACCAATGCACTTTGCACTTGCTCTGCTGACATCTGTTTCATCTCTTCAGCCCTAATACTTATATCGCCATCATAAGCTTTAATAGTATAAACATCATTGTTTTCTTCTACTATTGGTCTATACAATATAGCCATCAATTCAGGTAAGTTTTTTTCAATATCACTCTTAATAAATGTTTCTATATCAGCAAACTCTCCCAAAGTGATTTCATCTAAATTAGGGTGAAACCCATACCTCTTTCCTTTTACTTCTATTACTCTTTTTAAAGAACTATTTTGCTCGGCTTGTAGCTCAGCCATTTTACTCATTATAAGTGCTACATCTTTTAACTCCAACTGATTGATTAAATCCTTTGGAATATTAGACAGCTCAGCAATCGTATCTTGAGCTTCTTTACTTTTTGTTCCTAAACTATAATTAATCAGCTTTAACCACTTCTCTAATGTTACTTCTTCCCAACTGCTAATTAATTTGAACTGCTTTACTTTGCCCTTCTTCTTAATTTTAACCTTCATATATAATATAATAGAAATTTTGTTATTTTAGTTTATTGTGTATCTTTGTCGCAGTTTGTTTCATTTCAGTTTTCAAAAAGGGGGTGGCAGAGTTAGACTGCTACCCTTTTTTTATTGTACAAAGTATTTTCCATAATTACCATCTATTTCAAAATACATCCTCATAGCCAAAGCATCTGAATAATCAGGAGATCTACCTATAATTGCTTTTATTGTGTCTTTAGGTATTATCTGTAACTTATTGTCTTTTTCGGCATCTTTTGTTCTCACTTGCTCACATTCTTCTATAATATAGTTCTTCACATTTACATCAGAACACCTGACACCTAACTGCCCTTTATTTATTAAGTCAGCTAATTTATAATAACATTGTGTTTTTAAGTTTTGATAGTTTTCTCCTTTTAAAGCTTTGGAATTGTTTACAAAACCCTGACACCTCAAATAATCTTTAACCCCACCTCCAACACCATCCTCATCAACAATTATATTTCGCAAATCAACTTTGTATTCTTGTTGTAATTGTCTAACAGCTTCAACAACATCATTTACAGCCGATTTAAGCAACGTTCTTATAGTTATAAGGTTTAGCCCTTCCCAAAGCATTATAACTGTCTTATCGCTTCCAAACCTCGCAACATCACAACTTATGTATTTTTCTCCTTCTACTCCTTTTTGTTCAAACATATTGATAATAGCATCATATTGTATTAAACTATCTTTAGTAGCATCATACTCCCAATTACCAAATAGCAATCTTTGTTTGCTTAATTCATCAAGTGTTTCTAATTGTTTTTTATAAAACTTAGATATATACTCATTGTCATCAACTAAACTTTGTATAAACTTTCTGTGTGATTTTTGTTTACCATCTTTAGCAGGTCTATAGTATTGCGTGTACACCCAATTCTTTGCAGGATTACAAGTCATTAACATCTTTGGTATTAAGTTGTATTCATCTAATTTGTATCTCATTCTTGATGCTACAATGTTTTTTGCTTTTTCTGTAATCTGATTTGCTTCATCAATAAAAGCACCTGTAATTTCTAAAGATCCTAAGCTGTCAAAGTTCCTGTCACTAGGATAAAGAAATAAATCTTTTAACATAATCTCAGACTTATTATAAAAGGTTATTATGTTTGAACCACCATTAAATGTGTAGTGTTTGCCTGACTGCAATCCCCAAGTTTCACAAACCTCAAAAAAAGTGTTTAGTGTTGTTTTCTTTAAAGCATCAAGCTTAGACCTACCCATTAGGTATCTTGTCTTAGGATGTTTTATACACATTAATACTAACCAACTACAACCCACCCAAGACTTACCACCACCTGCTGCACCTCCAAACAAAACTTCAGTTGTGGTTTTGTCAAATAGATATTCTATTGCCTGTTCTTGCGTATGCGTAAAGTTAGCATCAATGTTCAACTCCTTTTATGTTTACGTTAATCTTAACAGGCTCATCTCCTGAGCTTAAATCTAATTCAGATCTTTCAACATAACCACGTTTCTTGCCTTTAGTTTTTAAAAAGAATATAGTTGCTGAAGTGTTGCCATCTTTCATTTGTGCGTGTAATTGACTTTCCCCAAAGTCTAGTGCTATGTTCTCAATTTCTTTTACTTCCTTTGCAAACTCCTTATCTTCGTTTAGCCATTTGTAATATGTTGAGCGTGGTATATCAGCTTGTTTACAAGCAACTGTCACAACCCCCAAACTACTTTCTAAAGCTTTGAGCATTGTTTCCTTTTTTATATGTCTACTTTTGTCCATACTATATTCCTTTAAAAGCTTTTAACGGATAGAATATTAAACTGTTTCTATAACCATTTTCTGCTATTGGTTTTATTGGTGTTACTCCGTGTACGTTTTTCCAAGCAGGATAAACTAACATTGAATTGTCTGCCTGTTCAAATGTTACATTATAGTCAGGCACATTTAAACACCCACCATTAGAGTTGTTTCTTTTGGTTAGGATAATATTTACTGTTCCCTCTAAGTTACCTGTGTCCCTGTGAAATGGTGCTGCAATATTGAAATTAGATATACTGCTTGTGTACATTGTTCCAAACTTCCATTCATCCTTTATATCTTTAAAGAGTTCAATTTGTCTTTCGTGTATTTTAGGAGTAAGATCTTTTATGATTTGTTCTGCTTCTAAACAAGAACCCCACATTGCTTTAATAAATGTTTGTGCCTTTTTATCTCTATGAACTGAAGATATGTTGGGGTAAGGTCTACGCATATGAGGTCTAGGTGCAACACTTCCTAAAATAGTAGAGTATTGTTGAACTGTGTTCTCAGATTTATAGTCACCTGTTTTTTTATAACTAGTCATTAATGCTTGACTTCTTGTCATAGTGCTTTTAGGAACATTCTCACCCCTAAATTCTTTGTCTGCAATAGCTAATAATTGGTTTAGCTTTTTAGAGTATTTATTTACATCTTTAATATAAAATCCAACAATCTCACCATCTAGGTCTAACAAGCAATCTTCTTTTACGTTTGGTTCGTAGTATTGGCATTTATCTCCTATCTTGACTTTGTGTTCTACTTTTTTTAGTTTTATTGTTTTCATAATCCGTTATTTAATCTTGCTTTTTTAATATTATTATTACTACCATAAATTCTAACGTGAGTTCCATAATCCCAATTAGCTTTGTTTGCTATACGTATTAATGGATTAAATTTGTTTGCCAAATATTTACACTCTTTTAATCTCTGTTCTTTTCTTTCTGAAATACTTCCAAAAGCACCTGCAGTATATCTTTTAAAAAATGGTACTGTCCAATTTAAGATTAACACGTTGTTATGCCTTATAAGGTTTTCTGCTGTCCAACAAACATCATCTACCATTTGCACGTTTTCATCAAACCTATAATCTGATTTTTTTACTAACCAAAACCTACCGTCAGCCAAACCTCTTGTTGCAAACTTTCTTCCTAAATTTAAAGGATTAGAATGTAAACCAAAGCCAATTAATTTTATGTTATTTTTTTCAGCAAGTTTAATTAGTCTAGGAAACATAGTAAACATTTCTTTTAAAGACATTTTGTGTTTTTCGTTTGTTAGTTGATATTCTGATTGATTTTCAATAGTTACATTTATTTTAGTGTGCTTGTTCATTATTTCTTTAATAGGGTATGACAGTATTTTTTGAAAGTCATCACACATAAAAACTGCCCATTCATCTTTTTCCATTAAATCTAAAGCTGCATTTCTTTGGTATGCCAGTCCTTTAGGTTGGTTGGTTATGATAGGATTTCCACCTATAGTACCACCTTCTTTGAATTTTATATAATCTTCTTCTTTGTGAATTAATACATTATGTTCTATTCCATTTTCTTTTAAAGCTATGGAGGTTGTCGCATCTGTAAACCTGTTGTAAAAAAAAGTAAAAACTTTAATCATTCTTTAAAGCGTTTAAAACAATTAGCCCTACATTCTTACCTTCCGATCTTGCTTTGTTTATTAGGTTGTTTGCTTCTTCATAATGCTCGGCACTAAACTCTATTTGTATAGCTCTCTTTACACCTTTTTCTTTTTCGTGCAATGTTGATCCTAAGTCTATGTCATCTAATACAGAATAGTCTACTGCTTCTTCAGGTTGCCATACATCCATACCCCATTCTCCTAACTTAACATTATCCCATTCGTTGCCTAAAGCATCCCAATCCCATTCTCCGAACCCTACATTGTCTTTTACTATGAACTCTTGCTTTTGTTCTTCTGTTAATCCTTTAGCTATTTTAACAGGGACTTCTTTTAAACCTGCTTCTACACAAGCTTTGTATCTCATATTACCCCCTAAGATAGTCATATCTTCATCTAATATAACAGGTCTTAGCTCTAACATTTCAGGAAAGTCTTTAATGCTTTGTACAAGCTTTTTGAATTTTGCTTCTTTAATTATTCTTGGATTGCTGCTATTTGGTTTTAATTGGTTGATTTTTAGTTTCATAGTATATAATAGAATTTTTAGTTATTTATTTAATTAAATTTTTTTATGTATTTTCTGGATAAGCTGTTGTCTACTCTTTTCTTTAGTTCTTTGCTAATTCCATCACTTAACATTTCTGTATTAATATTAAATTTTTTAGATATATGTTTTAAGCTATTATCAGAATTTTCAAAATAATACTTTACTGCTTTCTTTGTCAGTTCTTTTAAATATTTTGTAGTACGTGCTTTCATATCTTAATCAAATGATTCGTTTACTCCTCTTTCTCCTACTAGTTTTTCTTTAGCACCTTCCCAAAGCTTATCCCCTCTTTTCTTCTTACTTAAAGATTCTTCTGTTCTTTTTATACTAGGCATACCCTCAGTAGGTTCTGATTGCATCCATAAACCACAATCACAAAGAGCTTCAATAGTTCTCCACTTACCATCTCTTAAAGCTATTGTTGCTTTACCTATTTCCTCCTCGTTTCCGCATACGCATTTATATAATGTCATTGTGCCAGTCCTCCTGTTTTAATTTTACCCCCCTCAAAGATTCTATCTAATTCAAAGTGTAAGTGATTAATAGCTTTTCTAATATCCTGTTCAGCAGGATTGCCTTCTTTATTTCCTGCCCTTAACAAATAAGTTATAGCTGTTCCTATATTATAGTTATCTGCTTGAAAGTCCTCTACAACTTTTCTAGCTTCTATTTTATACTTTTTGCCTATATAATAGTGAGGTGGTTGTTCTTTCTTTTTCATTTACTGTATTGTTTATATAATTTTTTAATTCCATCAAAGCAAGTAGATATACAAGAACCACAATTAGTTGTTGGAGAGTAATTGGTGTTGTAGATTGTATTGTAAGTTTCTATCATAATTTTTTTTGCTTCTACATCTTTTGCTCTACCTGTTTTTAAGTCTTTCCACATATCTAAAATCTCATCTATTATTTCTTGCGGCAAGTCATCAGGTGTTTCTACTTCTGTTGTTTTATCCCAATACTTCTGAGGACAAGCCATTGGTGCTATTCTTGCTTTTACTTTCATAAAGCATTTGCAAATAGAGCAATTTCCTAATAAACTTATATACTTATCACAAGATCGGCATATTGCTATTCTATCTTTATATACTTCATTTGGTACAAAAAACTTGTTCACGCAATTACAAGTCTTGGGTATTCAAATCCAAATTGCATAATAAAACTGTCGTGGGTTTTTGGGTTATACATCTTCATTTAATTTATTTTTAATTATTGTTCTTACTTTGTCTATTGTGTTAAAAATACTGTTCCTGCTTATCTTAGTCTTTGCAGCTAAACTATCAAGAGTGTTGCCTTCATAGTAATAAAGCTCAAAGATTTTTTTATCATACCAATACACATTATCTAATACTTTATCTATTTGCTCTATCTTGTTTAACTTACGGTTATCTACTTCTTCATTTGGTATGTTTGATATATCTTTATAGTTAAAACCATCAGGAATAAAAAACTCATCAGTATCAGTTGCATTAGAACTATAAATAGACCTATCAATATGTGTATAATACTTTTCATACTTATAATAAAAACTACTTCTAGGGCTTGTTAAAGCTCTCCTTAGTGCTACTGCTCCATATCTTGTAACTCCCTCTAATCCATCTTTGTCATAAATACTTTTTAAAGTTTCAGGATTCATTTGTAAAAAGTAAAGCATCAATTCCTGAACAGCGTTATTTATTTTATTCTCATCAGTAGTCAATCCAAAAGCCATAGTTCTAAACTTATCACTAAGTGTAGCTATTTCTTTATAGATTTTATTCATTTGTTGGCTCTAAGTTATCTAGCTTTTCTATTACCTGTTGTAGCATTTGTTCTAACACAACTTTGTAAGCTCTAATTGAAGCTGAGTTAGTTTTCGTTTCTATACCTGCAAAAAAACCACTTGTAGCGACTGATAAGTTAATTGGGATAATAGTTATCCAATTATAAAAGTTATTCTCTCTAAGCCCTTCTCCATAGCCATTATGGTATTCTGTTATTAAATCAATAACATCTAAATAGTTTTTATATCTTGCTTGAGTTGCTACTTCTTGTGAAAATTGTTTACACATTGTAATATAAACCTCAACTATTGATTTGTGTTCTTCACTTGAATAAATCGGTATGAGCATACGCCAAAGATAATAAAAAAGTTATTCTATTTCCTTTTCTTTTTTTAAGTTTTTAACAAGTGATTTATAATAACTGATCTTATCTTCATAATCAACCCTAGAAAACTTTTGTATTTGTTTAGACTTTATTTGTAAATCTTCAGCAGTACCCTCTCCATATTTAGCATCCAAATTAAGTCCGAACTGATACTGCTTTCCCTGTCCAAAAAGATTATCAGCAGCCGATTGAGGTTGTACATTTATTTCACACCATCTTGTAGAAAGACACCTCCTAGACATAAAGTGTCCTGCGTGAATACTCTTATAGTGATACACCCTTCCTGATGTAAAGCATTGAACCAATCCCTCATTAGTAGCATCTCTAAGTCTTATGTAAAGACTAAACCACTTATCTAATTCTTTTTTTAGTTTGCTTAATGACTTCATATACTCTTAATCAAATTAGCAACCTCTTTCCAATCCTCAACTGTACTATTCTTTTTATTTTTAAATAATTCCCTTAATGAATTTAAAGCATCATCTGTTCTGTGTTTCTTTGTTTTATTAGTCTTTTTCATATTTACAGGCAGTCTATCTGTCAGATCCCACTCTATTGATGTTCTTCCTGTTATAGTACACTTTCTATTTTGCACTTCATAAATAACTCCTAATTCTCTTAATTCAGTAAATCTAGCTCTTGAAGATGTAATTGCACTATTTTTGCTCAACATAGTAGATAATACTTCTGCACTTGTGCAGGGTGCATTAATCAAAATAGATTCATATATTTTAAATCTCATATTAGATAAAAGTCCTTCTTCTTTAATTTGATTAAAGCAATCTATTGATGTTTGTCTTGTTGTCATTCTCTTAGTTTTCTAATTAGCCACAGCACTATTGCTGTTATTATTACCCAACCTATCATTTAAGTAGTTTTACAGGTTCTTGATAAAAGGGTACATTCTTTTGTCCTAAAGTATGAACTTGATGATAAGCATCATCTACAACTTTCTTGTGAGCATAAGTCCACTTGTAAAAAGTTCTAATATTTAAAAAAGGTTCATCTTTGCCAAATCTTATGCCTTGCCTAAAAGCATCTTGAATTTGATTAAAAGTCATATTCCCAAAGCGTTTCTCTTGAATCAAGTCTTGAGCAAAGATCTTGCTAAGGTTAGCCATAGTGCTTGGATCTGTTTTGTGTCCTATCTCTACTGAGGTTCTAGCGACTAAGTCTAACACTTTTTCAGCTAGTTCTTTTAGGTTTTCGTTTTTTAGTGTTTTCATAATAGTTTTTTAGCTTCTTGCCAAGCGTTAATTTGTGAGTGCAACTTGCTTGTTGTTTTAGGTTTTATTTTATCTCTACGTTCCCAATTCCTTACAGCACTTTTCCAACATTTCATTTTAGACTTTCCTACAAACCAATCTTTACTTTCATAAAAATCAAAAAATGCTTCAGCTTCTATATTATTATTCCTTTCTTTACAATAAGATCCGATTTCAATTATAGTCGGCTTTTTAAAGTATTTATTGTTTATTTTTATTACTTTATTATTATTAATAGTCCTTAAGTTTGTTGCTGACAAGTCCTTAAGAAACTTAACAACTTGTTCTTCGTTTATTTTAAAGAATTGTTTAGCAGGTATTCCTTTTCTTTTAATTTCTATTAACCCTTCTGTTTTAAGCGTTTTAAGACACTTTCTTTGTTGGTAAGGAGTTAGGGTGGTATCTCTCTCAATATTAGCTTCAGTGTTAAAAAACCACCCATCAGTAGCACCATTTGATATAAAATATTCTTCTTTGCTAATTAAGTCAGAAAGAAGTATGGCTGAATTTAATCCAACTCTCCTTGCCAATTCTTTATTTAAAACCAAAAAAGCTGATAAGCTTAGCAAATGTTTCATATAATTTTTATTGTATAATGATAGTTTGCCATCGCTTTTTCAATATTTTTTAACTGATTGGAAAAGTCAAAGTAAGTAGTGTTTATAAAGCAGATAGCATTACCACTTTTTACTTCTAATTTTACATCAAATTTTTTACTCTCTATTACCCTGTTTTGTAATAAGTGGCTTTTCATTTGTCTTTTGTTTATAAAAATATCCTTTTCTCCATCTATGTTTTTATATTCTTTATAGATTTTAGTAAAACAATCTCTATAAACACGACACCTTTGAAAGTTTTTTTTGTGAGTTCTTTCGTAATGATAAGTTGCAGTTCTATCCCTGTTTAGTATTTTAGCTATAACAACTCTAGATATATCTTCTTTAGTTAAACCAATGTAACCTGCTATTGAACGTGCTGATTGCAACTTTCTTTGCCTACTCTTAAATGCTAAAGATCCTGTTGGCAACCCCATTACCCTTGTAGTGAGGTTGCATATTGCTTTAAAATTTAATTCTTCAGTCATATCTAAAAAGGTAAATCATTATCATCAGTAGTTGCAAAGCTGTCTTTAACTTCAGGATTTTCACTTTGATTTGTAAAGTGGTACCCATCTATATTATGATAGTATTTCCCTTTATATTCTCTTGAATAAACATTACAAAGAATAGAAACTGTCATACCAATATCTAATTTGTTTAAGTGTTTTATTTTATCTTCTCCAAAAGCACTTACAGCAGTTAAGTTATTAAATTCATCTCCTGAATCAATCACTACTGTTTGTTTTTGCCATTCTTTTCCTGCTTTACTTGTACCTGTTTCTAAGTCAAGTATCTTTACTAATTTTCCTGTTACATCCATTTTTATTTATTTATTTAATTAATATTTCTTTTTAAAATCTTCTGATTCATCTTCTCCAAACACTCCAAGTTCATAGAACCCTGTAAGCTTTAGTACTGCTCTTGACATAGCTCTTTTCTCAGCCATCTCCATTACATACCAAGTGTTACAGTTTCCATCTTTAAACCCTTCGCCTTTTAAAGCTGAGCCAAATGTTTGAATTTTTATTTCTTCGCTTTCTTTATACCCATAAGCTTTTACTACACAAAAATCTCTTTCGCAATTTATAACTTCATAATCAATAGTGATATTTTCTATTGCCTGAATTTTATCAATTCCTGATCTTGTGATAATTACATAGTGTTGATGTTTAAAGACATCTTCTTTGTCTAGTCCGTAGTGGTGGTACTTTTCTTTAATCTTTTCAGTTTTCATATTTTAATTATTTAATTATTTAAAAATTTTGTATAATACAACCTTTACCATTTAAAGGAATTGTCGTTGTATAATATTCTAATCTATCCCAATCTTCTATTTCCTGATATTCTTCGCAAGTATAATTAGCTTTAAATTCATCAAGATCATCGTATTCTGTAAAGTCGCAGCATAAAGCTATTCCATCAAATTCCCATTCTTCTCCTGTTCCTTCTTCAAATTCTTCAAAATATTCAAATAAACTTATCAATCCTGCGTTGCTAAAATTATTTGGTCTTACGTTTTCAAACCATCGTTGAAAGTCATAAAAATTCATTGTTTGTTTCATTTTGTATTTATGTATTTAGTTAATTGTTCTTTAATATATTCTAATTGTTCTTTGTCAATCCATTCTAAGAAGTTGTAGCTATCAAAACAGATCTGAAAGTCATTACCACATTCATCTGTTCCTCTTAAATATACTTCGTTTTCGTGAGCTTGAAAAGTATTAATGTCATTCATTCTTTTGTGTATTAATTCAGTTTCTTTCATATCGTTGTTATTAATGCTGAGTCATTACTTAATACATCATAAATGTTTTTGTATTCCTGCAGCTTGTTTTTAATTATTTCATTTCGTTCTTTATTATAAAATTGAGTGCTTTGTTCTTCTACTTTAAAATCATAACATTCATCTAAATTTAATCCTGTCATTTCAATATAATTATCTAAAGCTTTGTCAATTTGTTTTTGTGTTCCAAATATTCTAATACTTGGTTCAACTTTTTTTATATCCGTAAACCAACCTTGTGGTGATAGTTTTTCTATTGTTTTATACACTCCATTATTATAGAAGTGAAAGTCTTGTGCTATTAACTCCATTGTGTATTATCTTTAAAGTTATAGTATTCAGTTTTAAGTTTAACAAACAAATCAATTACTTGTTCATCTATTGATTTTTCTAATAAGAATTTTTTGTGTTCAGGTTCGATACTTTTTACTACTAAAAATAAGCTATTAGTAATTTTGTTAAGCCAAAGTGGGTTTTCGTCTATAACGTCTAATATAGATATAATCGCTTCTTCTTTGTTTGTTGCTTCCTTCATTTTAAAAGTTGTTTTCATTTTAGTTTGTTTAGTTTATTTCGTTTTAATTATGAAACAAAGATAAAACTTATTTTTGAATTAACAAACTTTTTAACGCTTTTTTTAACAAAAATATGTATTTACTAGAGAAGAAAGGGTATTAAATAGAAAAGAATAAAACTAAAACAATTAAGAAAAAATAGAATAAAGTAAGCTTCGTAGAGTTTTTTAGCTTCACTATAAAGGCATTAAAAGGTTGATTGGTAGTGTGCCATTGTTTAATACAACTGAGCAGCCAATAGCTTGTCTTTTAAAGTTCTTAGCGTAAGCAGCAGCATAAGTAGTTGAATCAACTCCGCAACCTACCTGCATACCGAATACCCTAAAGCGTTTGCCGACGAACCACTTACAATAAGCTTCAGTATGAGTATGTCCGCAAACGCTAGACATTAGATTGTTCTTAGCTTTGGCTTGAGCTTGTCCTCCTTCTCCGTGTTCGTATAAGACATCATCATACACTACTGATTCTACCCAATTCCAATTAGGAGTGCCTAATACTTCGTTGTAAGTTTTTATCCAAGCTTTAGGAATACTGCCCGTCATAGCTTTACGCGCTGCCATTCTATCGTGGTTACCTACACAAACATCAGCTTCAGGAAAAGCTTTATACCATTGAGCTACTTTTTCTATTGTCTTTTCAAGTTCTAAACCTGCCGCCATACCATCAGGATCAGGTTCGTGGTAACTAAAAGCGTGATTATCTAAAATATCGCCAATAAAAATTACTTGATTGCAATTGTAGGTTTTATATTGCTCTACGCAAAATTCTAAGTAACGATCTAGACAAAAGGGTTCGTGCAAGTCGCCAATCACTAGAATGTTCCTAGCGTTGGCTTCTCGCATTTTTTGTATTGCTAATACTTCGTGAGGTTTTAACCTCATCCTGTTATATGAATCAGGTTTATTACTTTTTAGATTTTCCAAAATCAGCTAAAGATTGTCCACCTAACATTGCAATTAAACTCCACCATATTTTAGATACCGCTTCTTCATCAACTCCAAGCCAAGTAGCTATTATTGGAATTAAAATCGAGCTGATCCCTAGCCACACTTTCTTAGAAGTTAATAGCTGTGAGATAATGTAATTTTTCATAGTTATTTGTTTTTGATTATTAAATTAATATTCTCGCCACCCAAATTTATTATTTCTTTTATCAGTAAATCCATAGCTAAAGTTGAATTATAAACAATGTCTTGTTGGCTTCCTTGTCCTACTAGGATGCAGCCCTTTGTGTCTTTAGCAGCGTTACCTCTATGAAATAATATGTGGGAACGATTTTTTACATCTTGAACTAATAGGTGCAAATAATCTCTAGTTGCACTTTCTCTTGGATGCCTTAAACTAACCGAGTATTCCCCTATTGGAATACAAGATATACTTCTTTGGTTATCTCTATAAGGAAGTTCTAAGGTATCACAAAATCTTTCCCCATTTACAAATAATTCTCCTAACGTACTTTCAGGACTAAATGTATCTCTCAGGATTAAGAGATTAATACCCCTGACCCCTGTATTTTTTTTTGTAAGCGTTTTGGGTTCTTGATGCGTTTTTGGAGTGTACCCCTTTGCGCTTTCTTTTAGATGGCTTAAAAGCTCTTGCAGCACCCTTATTAGCCATTTATTTAGTCTTTTCAAATTTAATAAATTTATATATCGTAAAAGCTATAGCTAAGGTTAAAGAAACTAGCGTAAGAACTTCGTTACATTCGGTAATACTAAAGCCAATTGCCGAACCGTTAGCTACTCCTACTTGTATTGTGTCTTTTAGATCTGTCATTATTGGTAGATTTTGGCTTACTTTCCAAGTAGGTTTTCAGCTTTGTTACGTTAGTTTTTTTTGGTTTATAATATTTTTTCATTATGTTAAATCAGGAGTTAAAAAATCCCTTAATGTTAGCTTATTGCCAGGACTTGGCATATCTAAATTCATATTAGAATAATAGTTCTCACTTGAAGGAGATACATCAGCACCTGAGTTAGTAGAGTATTCAGGAAAACTACTAATGTTATTTTTGATATAGTCTATTAGTCTTTCCCTGTAATAACTAGCTGTGTTTAAAATTTCTTCTCTAAAGCTTTGCGCTTCAGCAGTAGATAAAGCTGTTCCTGTTTCTGAGGTTTTGTTATAGATATTACCATTCTCTATCTTGTGCCTTAAATAAGGTAAAGCGTGATAAAGACTGTAAGACGGTAGCATTTCCGCTACATAATCATCTACTAGTGTTTTATAAGCGCCTGCCAAAGTTCCTGCTGTAATTTCATCTTTTAGCTTTTGCGTTAAGTTAGTACCTAAAGCTGTTTCAACATAAAGCTTCTGAGCTTCTTTTACAAATGGTAGTAATAAATCAACATCCACGTTAAGATTAATAGCTGTGCTTTCTTTTAATTTTTGTTCTGATATAAATAGTACGTATGACATAGTTATCTTGGTTCTAAAAATCCGTTATTCTTCATTCTCTTTGGTGGTCTAGCTACTAGATTATCATTCTTTTCAGCAGTAAATCCTTCACTTCTTGCTTTAGTATAAGATATTAATTGCTTAGAAGATATATTACCCTTAGCACCTCTTAATGATGTTTTGTAAATTTGTCTTAACCAAAAGTGATGACAATTACCTCCTCCTTTGTATAACCATATAGAATAAGTAGCTGCACCTCTAGCTCCCCAACCTGGATTTACTGCTCTATCAGTCATTTGTAAAATATCTTCTTTTCTGTATATCTTTTTAGCAGCCATCATTAATTTGCAAAATTCTCTAGTTGATCCTTCTTGTTTTAAGAAATTATCCTTAGTGTAAACGTATCTCACTTTGTAAAAATCATTGTCTGACTTGTTAGTACTATCTTGACTACTTCTTGCGTTTGGTCTAGCTGTTCCTGTACTAGCTAATTCTATCTTTTCATTAGCTGCTTGGTTTAACTCTTTTTCAAAGTTAAAATCTTGATGCTCCCCATCTACCACTTCTTCATCTACCATCTCCCAATCTTCAGGAATATCCTCTCCAAATTCTGCTATAAATTTTGACAACTCAGTTGCTTCTGAATGTCCATCACAAGCCATATAAACAGTTTCTCCTTCTAGCTCGTGTTCGTGATACCCTTCACACCCTTTTGTCTTAGCGTGTTCTTCTGCTTCTTCTATGGTGCTAAATACGGGTTGTCCATCTATCATTCCTACTTTAGAAAGTTTTACATCTTGCTCAACAGTGGCTTCATCATCTTCAAGAGGTGCTAATCCAATATCTTCTCTAATTTCATCTTCAGTCATTACCTCACGTATTGTCTTAGAATCAAACTGAACTGTTATTGGTTTTAATTGCACAAACTCAACCTCTAAATCCATATTATTTACTGAGAATATTGTCTGTAAAGTATCTAGGATATTTAGTTGGAATGGTCTAACAACAGTATTTAAGTAAAAGTTAGAAGCGTTTATAAGCTCATCTGTATTGCTTGAGAACCCGTTGGCACTATCTATACCCATAAGTGTCTTAGAAGTCACCCTATGCCCTGTGAGGATGTTCTGTACTAATAGTTCTTGGAGTGCAAGATACTGCTTGTCTGCATCAGATACACTTATTGGTGTTATTTCAGGGGTTCTAGTTTTATCATCTGAGAATGTAAGAATGAACTTACCTGAGTTTTTAGCACCTGTAAATTTATCAGCTAAACTTTGTTCTATCTGTCTGCGTTCTTCGGCAGTAGGTACTCCGTTAGCAAAGCTAATGAAGTATGAACCACTAAATCCGTTCTCTATGTTGTTTAAGTGAAACTCAGCAACTCGCTGATCTACTAAAGCCCAATTACAAGCAGCTAAGTAGTCAGGAGTATGGTAAATATCCATATTTGGACTATAAGAACCTGTGTATAGTAACTGACTACCTGCTGTTCTATCATTAGTATTAAAAGCTGCTATTGGATAAGGTTTATGTGTTCTTGTGTTACTCCAATCTGCACTAATATAGTAAGTGTCTACTTGTCCTAATTCGCTTGGTCTACCTGCTCTTACCCTTTCAACAGGAACGTGATACACTTCAGCTATCTCGGTTCTCTCTCTATTCCATATAATATGTAAAGCGTAAGCACCCTGAAGCTTAAAATCAAAAGCTACTTTTTTTATTACTTGATGTAAACTTTCCTTAGAGTTTGCATTACGCATAAACTTTTTTAGCTTTACATAAGCTTCTAAATTTACATCTTCATCAGTTGCTATTAAATCTTCTCCTGCTATCATTTCAGCAGTTCCATTTATGATGGCAGCATGGGTTGAAGAATTATAGTATAAGTCAATTAAGAACTGAGGGTATAAATTTCTCCAATCATCAGTGCCATACTCTATGTAGTCCCTACCTCTTACCTCTTGGATAATAGGAGCTGTTGAAGTTTCTAAGTTTACTGAAATTATGTTATCTTTCATATTATAGTAGTGAGTTTAAATACACATAGTTTTTCTTTCTTTGAGTTGAAGTTAATACAGTATCTTTATAGATTAAAAGATTTTTTATTACTCCCTTAAATTCGTTAGCATCATCCGCACCTGCACCAATATTATTAATAGTAAAAGCATCAGGATCAGTATTAGTAGTAACACCCCAAGTCTTATCTTCATAAACAGTTTTAGAATGTACGTAACAAGCCAAATTGCCTGTTGCTCCGTTAGCTCTTTGAATTGTAACAAAGTAATCTGCGTTTGTAGATATTACATCTGAAGCTTCTGTAAAGTTTTGGTTACCTGCACCACCTATTTTACATCTAAAACCTGAAGCACTATTAATTCTAAAAAAATTATTAGCATCTGAACCATAAACAGCCCTAGTATTTAAATCAGTGAAAACAACGTGAGCCATAATACTAAAGTTTTGATTAGCATTAATAGTAATATCTGAAGCCATATTAAGCCATTGATTACCACCAAAGAAGCAGTTAGGTTTTGTTCCCGCAGGCGCTAAACCGTAAGTATTCCATCTAGGTTTGTCATCTGTATCAGTTTGAGTAGCACTATTTAAAAGAATAGTATCTTGCCATTTACTTATTCTATCATCAGTAACCATTGTACCTGATGTTGTAGAATGTACAGGAGATAAAGCACCCCCTGAAGCATCTTCATCAGCAACTATTTTAGTTTGAAATTTCCACCAATTAGATAGTCCACTTATATCCGTAGGAGCAAATCGGCTGTGCTTAATATCAGGTAAGCTTAGTCCTAGTCTTTGTACTAACATATCTTATGTAGTTACTCCTTCGTGATAACCTATTCCAATCCCACTAGTTAAAGTAATAGCGGTAATATTCATAAATAATGTCGTTCCTGCACTTAGAGTCGTTTGTAAAGCAGCTTCTCCTGTTGCGTCCGCTACTGTTATTGCTGACACTACACTCTCAACAGGAAAGTACACACAATACCAATCTTTACTTGTTTGTGCTGCTGTTGTGAATATTTCAGTGCTTCCGTTTTTACCTAACTGCTCGGTTAGGAGTTGTTGTACGTTTTCTATTGCCATAATTTTTTATTTTTATCCTGTGTAAATATAATTTGATTGATTTATTTCTGCTGTTATAACGGCAGGTGCAGTAGGAGTACCACTAATTGATACTGATGGATTTTCTGTATATCCACTTCCTGCGTTAGTTATTGTTACTGTATTTATTACACCACTTCCATTTATTGTGCAAGTAGCTGTTGCTGTTGTAATACCCCCTGCACTAATTGTAATTGTAGGTGCTGTTGAATATCCTGTACCGCCATACTCAATAGTTAAAGATTGTACACTTTTAGCTTTTTGAGTATAAGTTACTTCTTCTGTTCCTACTTTTTCTTCTATATACATTTTACCTTTTGTTACTTCTCCTTGAACTACTCCTAAATCATTACTTGCAGGGTTAAATACAAAATCTTCTGTTGGTGGCATATTATTTGAAAAATAAGGAAGTTCCCCTCCTGTTTGTTTAGTCTGCCAAATTACCTCAAAAACTTGATATTTCCAATACCCTGATGGTAGTAAATTAATCCTACCTACATAAACATTAGGTGTCACATTGTATGTAAAGTTAAACTCGCCAAATCGTTCAATTATAGTAGAAGTAGCAGGGTACGCATATTGTACCTCTCCTGTCATATCATTAGTAAACTTAAATAGGTATTTAATATCTCCTCCAGAAGGTACTGTACCTAAGCTATTATCCTCAACTTGTATGTAAGCTTTTAAGTTTGTTTTAGTAAAACCTTGTATCATATATAATATAATAGAAAAAGTCTGTTTTTATTGTACTAAAAAGAAAAAGAGTGCTAATTAAAGCACTCCTTCTCAAATATATAAAGGTTAAAAAGTTCTTTATGAAACAGTAGGGAATGTTCCCGCTTTGTTAGTAAACCCTCCATTGTCAAAAGGGTCAGTTGTATAGTCCTCAAGGAAAGCCATAGGGATTGCTTCTAAGCCATCAAAAGTCAATGTATAACCGTTTCTATCCCCAAAATTTACACCACTTTCAGTAGTACCTGCGTTTAAGCTCATTCCGTTAGCCATACCCATAGCAACTATTACATCGTGTCCGTTTGCTAACGTTGAGTTAAGTTGTGCAAATATTCTTACTTGAGTTTGTCCTAATAATTTAATTTCTTCCTGATCTTGTTGAGTTAATCTATTAAGTATTAGATTAGCAGTAGGTGTATAGAAAATAGTTCCGTTTTCAACCGAACCTGTTATAGTGTCTGATATTGAAGATGAACCTCTTGGTAAAGTATATCTGTAAATAGTGTTTCCACCAAAGTCTATTGTATCTATCGTTGATTTATCAACAGCATCATAAGCAAAACTAGTAATTTCATCATAAACTGAAAAGTAAATAAATTTGACGCCACCAGAAACTCGTGAGCAATCAAGTCCTCTCCCTTTGGTTAAATTTGTGCAAGCCATATTATTTTATTTTTTTAAAGGTTAAAGGAGTGAGTGCCGAAGCACCCACTTCTTGAATTAAGTTTATTACGATTGTCTTACGATGTCAGCTCCTACTCCTGTTTGAACGCCTGCTGAATATCTAGCTACTAATCTCATATTGTCGCTGCCGTCTAATTGCGACATGTCCATTAAAGTTATTCTAGTTGCATCTGAAAGCAAGTCAGTGCCGAAATACATATTAGACTTCTCAGCAGCTACTAATTGATTATCAACCATTCCTGGGCAAACTGCGATTTTGTAACCTTCAAATACAGGTTCGTAATCTCCGTTCATATTGTAAGCATTAACATATCCTAATGTAGATACTGCTGAGATATATAAAGCATAAGTCTTAGGCGACATATAAATATGTAAGTCCTCTTTTCTTAATGTTGCTGAAATATTTGTTGCCATATCAGTTGTCAATCCCTGAAGGTTAGCAATAATGTTCGCAGTATCATAAGCTGCTGATGCTGCATCTTGATTTACAGTAGCATCAACACCAGGTAGTAATAATCCTGTTGCAGCCCCTAAGAATCCGTTGAATTTCCCTGCAACAGCAGTTCCTGCCCAAATACTTTCTTCAGTTGCTTGTGCTATAATTTCACCCATATAAGAGATAACGTAGTCATCAAAACTTGCAGGTGGTGGTGCCCCTGCTCCTGCTCTCATTTGTAGAGCTTCCCAAGAATCCAATAATGTTTTCTTGCAAAGATCAAGGTTAATTTGTAGGTTCTTAGGTTCTAATACTTTTTCAGTAAGTGCTAAAGTACCTGCATCAGTAAAGTCGCAAGTAGCGTCTGCAACTACTCCTGAACCTGCCATACGCTGAATGTTACTCTTAAATTTGATATTTTCTATCGTAGTTAAGTAGTCTAAACTTGTCGCTTCTTTAAGTGCTGCTGAGATATAAAACCCTGCTGCTTTTCCTGCGAAGTTTGATGTTGTAGTGAATGCCATAATTTTTTTTGTTTAAGTTAATTTATTTGTTTAAGTTATATAAAAATCTTTCTTGCTTAGAAAGTTTTCTGTACTCTTTATTAGATAAAGGTGTTCTTTCTGAGCTAAATTTATTTGTATTAATCGGAGTGTCAGCAGGACTTGCTGCTAATTCCGTTTTTAATTTTTCATTCTCAGCTTTTAGATTTTCTAATTCTTCTTCTGCTGAAAATTCTTTTACTTCTGTTGTTTTAATTGTTTTAGGTTTGTCAGATACTTCAGGAGTTTCTTCAGTCATTTCTTCTACTTCTGAATCCCCTTCTCCTAGTCTTGACTTAATATCTGCAATAGCGTCCATTAAGTTATCTACTTTATCTTTCATTTCTTCGTAAGACTTCGCCCAATCAGCTTTTTCTGCTTCTGATTCAGGAAACTTTAGATCAACAGATTCTGACATTTCGCTGTATTCTTCTTTTTCCTCTCTTGCGTCAATTTCTTCATCAGTATCTTCTTCTTCTGTTTCTGATTCCATAACCTCAGATACTACACCTTCTTCTTCAACTCTAAAGCTTACACCATCTTCAGTTTTGTAAGTTCCGATAGGCATTGGGATTGTAGTACCATCTTCTGTGAGTACAGATATGTCCACTCCTGATTCTAATTCTTCAGCAGTAGATACATAGATAGTGCCATCTTCTCCTTTTGATTGCCAAGCTAATTTAATTTCATCTTCGGCTTTGTTTAAGCCAAGTGCTACTAATATTTGTTCTTTAATGTCCATAGGTTCTTTTTTAATATAATAGAATAGTTAGTTACTTTGTTTGATTTTCACGTATTATCTCGTTAAGAGCTTTTAATATTTCTTCATCAGTTGGTGCTTTTTCTGACATCTTTTCCATTTTGTCCGTAAAGTACCCTTCAATAGATAGCCCTTTAAGTTCACCTGCTTTTACCTTTTGCCATAGTTCTTCGTTGTTTATCTTCATTTTAACAAACCAAGTGCCATTAGGTAAATCATATCCGTAAAGCTTTGACTTATCCATATCCCCTTCTTTTATCCAACTTTCAACTGTTAAAACTCCTGAAACTCTATCTTGGTGTTCGTAGGTTGCTTTATGATGGTTGTTATGTTTTAAATATAACTCACTAGCTTTTCTAACTGTATCAGGACTAAAGTAAACATAGTATTCTGAATCAGTATTAGGATCATATCTAAATATTTGCTTATTAGGGATAAGTGCAGGACTAACTAGCATACGCTTTTCTTCATCAATCTTTGCAAATGTTAAATTGTTCTTTTCTTTTCCAAAATAAACAAAGTCTTGCTCAATTGCAGGTGCTGACACTAAGCTAATAGCATCAATAGCTAACTCTTGACTATCATCATCAATAACTAACTCTACAATAGAAGTAGTTTTAAGATTTTCGTAATAGTCTTTGTTAGCTGCTTCACATTCAGCGATAGAATCGTATTTACATTCTCCTGACTCTCCCCATTTTACTTTTCCTTCTGTACACTCTTTACATGGCATATAATATAATAGATTTAGTTAATATTTATTTGATTTTTAAATTGTTGATCTTCTTCTAATATTGGCTAGTTGGTTTTGACTGTTAGTCATTTCATCAGTAACTACAAAAGCTTTTACAGGATCAGGTTGCATACCCCCACTTAAATCAAAAGCTCCTGACATCATTTGAGGTGCAGGCGATTGAGGTGCTACTGTTGTTCCACTAGTAGAAGAAAAAACTCCACTACTACCACCCGAAGTGCTTGTACTTGCTATTTTTGCAATATTAGAAGCAGCAAAAGCTGCTGCTAGAGCAGCCATTGTTACAGGATAAGCTCCAAAAGTTCCTGCTGTTGCTCCTACATTTGCATTAGCTGAATTAAAAGCATTAATTACAGATTGATGGCCTGCTATTGTTGCTTGTGCTATTGCAGCAGCCTTTGATATTGCCGTTCCTTCCCCTGCTGCGATTGATATTAAAGCAAGGCTTTGATTAGCAATATCAATATCCATTTGTCTTTTTGATTTTGTAATTTGTTCCTTAGCAGCAGCTACTCGATTAGCTTCAGCTATTTCTTTGTCAGAAGCTTCTTTAATCATTTTAGACAAGTTTTGATAAAACTGATGATCTTCTTCAAGTTCTTTTTCTCTTTGAGCTTTTTGAACTGCGGATAAGTTTTGATAAAATTCTAAATCTTCTTGTAGTAATTCTTCTCTTGCATCTTTTTGAGCTTGTAGTGCTTCTGCTGCTTTTGCTGCTGCTTCTGCTGTTATTGCGTTTATCTTATTGTTAAGTTCTATTTGCTTAGTTAAACTTTCTCCTGTAATATTTGCTAAATTAATTTTTAACTCAGCTTCTCTGTCTAATTCTTCTTCTGTGTTTTTTTTATTTATAGCAGTCATTCTCATACTTTCCTGCTGCAATCTCAAGTCCTCCTTTGCGTTAGCTATTCTATCATTTAATAATCTGTTTTCTATTGCAAACGCTTCTTTTGCGGCTTCTAGTCTTACTTTTGTTGATTTTGTTACATCTTCAGCTATTAACTTTAACCTTTCAATCTCGGCTCTTTGCTGTGCTGTTTCTACATTCAAATCTCTTTGGCTATCTCTAAGGGTTTGTTGCATTTTTATTAACGCAGCAGTTAAAACAGTATCAGCTAAAATTTCAGTTCCTATGTCTTTAAAGCTGTCTTTCATATCTCTTAGCCCACCCATCATATTGCCTGAAAATAGTTTTGCCAAACCCCCACCAAATTTAGCAACCCTATCTATGATAACATTAAACGTTGCTCCTAGAGCCGACATCACCACTTCAAAGGCTTCTGCACCCTGTTTCGTTTTAGCAATAAAAGTGAAAACACTTCCTAAAGCTACAATAAAAGCTCCTATCCCTGTTGATATTAAACCCATTTTAATACTTCTAAACATAAATTTAGCACCTGCTGCTGCTGAAGTCCAAGCACCCTTTAAGCCGTTTATAGAAAGACCTAATATTTGCATTTCTGCTACTACTTCTTTTCCTTCCTCATTTACATCTTCTATGTTTTCTTTGGTTTTTTTAATCTCCTTATTCCATTCCTTTTGTTCTTTAGCAACTTGTTTGATGTTACTCTTTACCTCCATTTCTAAAACTTTATCTGCCATATCTTTTATTTTAAAGTGCTACTCCTGTTTTTATTTGTGTGAATATTATATTAGCACACCACTCTATTGTTTGGTTTGCAGCTCCCCTAACTTTTAATACATAGTTAGTTCCTGAAGCTACTGAACGTGGTCGCCAATTACTAATAGCACCCCCACTATCTACGATTGCATCCTTTTCTCTATTAATAGATAAAGTTCCTGATTCGTTTATAATAACACCTCTTTCTATCCAACTAGCATAATCTCCAACTGCACCTGATCCATCAGTCCCCCCCACCCTTACTGCTACTACATCTGCATTAAAGTAAAGTATTGTATTTTCAGGAACTGAAAAATAACTATCAGTTGTATTGTTTAAATAACTATTTACTTCTGAAGTAGCTGTTGTTTGCCTTCCGTAAATAACCTGAATACTTTGTCTTTCCCCTAAATTATCTCCCCCTGCGTTACCCCCTAAGACTATTGAGTTATCAGCAGTACCCTCTCCTAAAGTTCCAAATACGTTACCATTGTTTATTGCATTATTTATTTGATTGTTGCTGCCTACTACTATGTTGTTTCTTGAATTACCTCTAATAGTATTATTCTCTCCTATTAAGTAAGAGTTGTTAGTTCCTGTTGCGATTGTGTTTCCTGCTCCCTGAAGATTATTAGTTTCGTTTTTTATACCTATTCCTAAATTAGAGCTATAATTAAAAGCCTTGCAAGTACCTGAACCTGAATCGTAAGTATAGCCATAAGCTTCGCATTGTTCTTGATTAGGTGTTACTTCTTGCCTTCCATCAGTAAAAGCAACTACCCCTAAATTATCAATAGTAGCAGGTTGTACTGCGAATCCTGTTAAGTATGGTGTATTACTGTTAGTTCTTGACATTATGGTATAAGTATAAATTCAACTGTCGCTAAGTCGTTTGGTTTATAATCTATTTTATTTACTCTAAATTTTCTATTCTTAATCATCACTATATCATAAAAATTAAAAGTATTAATATCTCCTGCTCCTAAATTTACCTTCATGGTCATAATTCTAGTGTCTGCGTTGTACAACTCATTAAAATAAGGCAACCAATACATATTAAAGAGATTGTTAGGAGTAGGGCTTCCAAGTCCTGGTAATAATTGGCATATCCCAAAGTGAAAGTCTTGAGTATCAGTTAATGCAGGAGGATTAGAGGTTACTATTGGAATAGTTGATAGGTGGCTGAATTGCAAAAACTTTACAGCATTCTCACTCGCAGTCCCATTTTGACTAGGAATAAAATAAGAGACACCTGTTCCTGTTAAATCTACTATTCCATTATTATACATAACTCTAGGACTATTGTCAAATGGTTCTGAGGTTTGGTCATCTGCGTTGTATTTGTAAATAGCAGGAGTTATTAGCTCAGGGTATTGAGTCATATAAGATTTGACAACTGTTGCTGCAAAAGGTTCAGGTATTATTTCTTCTTCACCTTCTAATATCGTTTCTAATCCACTTGCACTTATAGAAGCATCATAAAGCATACTTCCGTATAAATGTCCGCCTGTTAGGTTTTTATAATTCTGAAAAGGGTAATCATCATCATCTTCTACAAACTTGAACATTGTTGTCTTGTTCAAATTAGTAAGCGGAGTGAGTTTCATCTCTTGAATATCTACTTTTTCAGTCCAATTTAATTCAGTTGAATTATCATCAAAGAAGTTGGGTTTTGTAGCATCATTACTAGATAAGAAAATATCTTTATAAGGTTCTATAATAATATTAGTAGGGTTAGATTTGTCAGGCATAGAAACTAAATTAAACATCTTAAAAATCCCTTTTAGAAATTCCCATTGTTTAAGCTCTCCTCTTAAAGTTTGTAATAAAGTATTTGATGTAGTATTATTAACACTTGTTGTAATTGTTAAAGGCGAATGAGCAGGTATGGTTACATCACTACCACTATTAATTGTTAATCTACATTGTAAAGTATCTCCTGTGTTAAGTGTAACGTTAAAAGATGATACAAAAAACTGATTAATAATAGTAAGGTTAAATGTTTGAGTTGCTTCAATACTTTCAACTCCTCCAATAGTGGCAACCCATTCAAAAGTTACAACAGAAGTATTAGTAAAAGGAGGTGATTCTGCTTCTACGCTTAAATCACAATCAATAACATAGGTTTGATTATCATTAATAGCAGTAAAGATGTGAGTTCCTGCATCATAACCAAAATTACTATTAAATGTGCCTGTAAATTCAACATTATCTGTTCCTGTATAATCTTTTTCTAATGTCTGTCCTGTCGCTGTATTATTAAAAACTAGAGGAGCTTGACTATCTCCCCAATTAAAATCCATATACAATTTAGCAAAGTCAGCGTTAGAATCTATGAAATCACTTGAATAAGTAAAATTAAAACTAGGTTGATTAAATATTCTTTGTATTAGATATTTTAGCTGAATAAAAGGTCTAAAAACTTGCTCAAAAGTAGTTAATTCAGGGTTGCCTTCTGTTGGTGTGCCACCTGCTGCTGCTACTATTAATTGGTGTGTCCAATCAACAAAAGGGTATTTTAAAGTGTCATTATCACTTCTAAATCCTGAAGCGTTTATGTTAGTATAAGTTATTCCTGCACTTGGGCTATTATTCCAACTATTCTTAATATTTGTTTTGTTATAAGTGTGATCTAATTCTGAGAAATTCAATTCACTAAAAGTCCTCTCTTCTAACACATCTGCTAAAGCAATTACTTCAGAATAGAGATTAATGTTATAACTAACCTCTCCATCTTTATCTTGTATATCTATCAATCTTAAAAATCCTTCAAAAATCGTAAAGCCATCTTGGTTTATTATGCACTTAGTTTTAACATAAGGATTAAAGACAACACCATCATCTGCTCTTGTTATTTCAAATATATTATTAAAGATTTGATTGTTACGTTTAGTGGCAGGTAATTTAAAAGCTTTAGAATAAGACTTTACTTGTTCTGCTGCGTTCTTAAATTCATCTACGCTAAGAGTTAAAGGCATATCCTCCATTTCGTATAAATCAAGAATAACTTGCCCTGTACTTAAATCTACTGAGCTATTTCCTGAAGGCGCTTGTTTAACTGAAATAGAATTAATAGTCGCAAGTGCTGCTATACTATGAAAGGTTAGGGTATCGCTAGTTGATTGAGCAACAAAGCTTGAAGTCTGTACCCCTGAAGTTCCTGTTGTATAAGTTGTTGAGCTAATAAGGTTAGGAGAAGTGCCAACAAATTGCTTTATTATAAACATTCCTGAAGCACCTGTAATACTTCCTATATCTACTTTAATATCATAAGTTTGCCCTACTGATAAATTAGATAACCTTTGAGCTATACCTGTACCATCTGTAAAGACTATCCTATTTAAAGACTCATCAACATCATCTACTGTCATGCTAAATCTTTTCCAAGTATTAACATTTATTGCTGCTGCTGTTATAAAATCATTAGGAATAAGACTTAGGCTGTTTAATACGCTTGAAGTATCTACTGTTAAAAAATCAATACCATCTACAATAAATTCCGTACCTATACCACTTAGAGAATTTAGCCCATTGTAAGACTGAGGAAATACTATTAATTGAATACTCATATTAGACAGATTGTGTTCTTAGTGTTTTGCTTTTTTCTATTTCAAAAGTATATTGTATTAAATTGTCATTTGCTTTTGTCTTTCTTGTAAAGCTTGAACTAGTTAATTTAACAGGAGTTACGTATTTATTTAAGTACGAATTAGCACTATCGTTTTGGT
>JGI24004J15324_10000104_pt1 | contig 29924 bp, 39 predicted proteins | sample LinPmetageLP32_FD_15324 | JGI IMG/M metagenome (IMG submission 15324)
GTTTTGTAGAGGGGTAAGCGTTCCTGTCGCTGTTTTAATCAAGCTTCCATTAAGGTAGAGTTTATGCCCACCAGTTGCCCCCTGCGTCATAACTACGTGATACCAAGTCGCGTTACTCAAGCTGGTAGACGCGCCCGTAATTGAATTGTGCGCAGTAAAGAATGCAGTGAGACCTGTATTGATTGACAAGGACATTCCAGTAGCAGAATTATCAGATGCCACCGACGAAAAGATATAGCGGCTGGACGATGAAACAGAGTAAGTATTTAGGTAAAACCACATCCCGATACTAAATGTAGTTGACGCAGTTGGCGCAGTAGTTGTGACAGAGCCGTTGTTGTTGTTTCCAAAATCAATGGAATGTGTGCCGATTTTCTTGATTGAAGAATTGTAAGTAGATGCACCACCAGTAGATAGAGAAACAGTCGGACTCATAGACCCACTATTTGTCAGGTTGTTGTTAAATCCAAATCGTAGCACAGCCGCATTAATCGGGTTAAAACTCAAGTCAAAGTTTTGGATGAACGTGGCGCTTGAAATGCCGTCACTGACCGTAAACGTAAGCTGGAATGTGCCAGCGTGAGCCGAATTATTGCTTGGGTCTACTGTGAACTGATTGACGTTTGCGCCCGTTCCTTGCGTGACGGTTGCCGCGCTGCCAAGGCTTGTCGAATTAGTCACCGCATGTGAGAACGTCAAAGTAGTATTTAGCTCTGCATCACTAGCGGTTATCGTTATTACCGTATTGTGGTTGGCACTATTCAGATCGAAAGTTGCGCCATCCGACATTGCCGCCGTCACGCCGTTTGTGGTCTGAGACACGCCAGTAATTGTTGGCGCTGAGTTTGCCGTTTCGGTTAAATACCAGCCCGATCCGTTAAAGATGTACAGCCCAGAATTTGCTGAAACAAAGCCAAGCTGCCCTGTCAGAATATTTGCCGTGTCGTTTGTCATCGCCGTTGTGGTTGCGTAAACTTTTGTGCCTGCGACAAGTGAACCGTGATCGACCAACTCAACTTTATCGCCAGCGGCTAGGCCAGCCGCAAAAGTAATTGTATTGCCTGCCGAATTGTTCGTATAATCTGTACCGCGCAGCATTTTCACACCGTTGACGTAAATAGCTTCACGATTTTGAATATATGTAAGGCTGGAATAAACTGTTTGGTTTGCCGTTGCGTCAGCTAAAATCGTTGAGGAAAAATTAGCAGATGACGCGCCAGAGCTAGAAGCTGACAAAATGCCGTTGCTGTCTATGCTTAAATTACCGCCAACCTTTATGCCGCCCAATGCTGAACTAGAAGCCGTTGGCAGAGTGAAGTTATTGGCTGAAGCGGCGATACCGTCCAGCTTGGTTTTGTCTGCGCTAGACATAAGGCCAGCCGCGCTAGTCGTCGCGTTTGTAGCGTTTGCTAACTTATACCAGGCTCCACCATGAGCAAAATACATCGCGCCCTCACCGTGAACGTGATAGATTCGACCATGACTGTCAGCCGCCGCTGGCAAGTCTGAAGTGCTTGAGAAAAACTCAACAATCTGCAAGTCAGCGTAGGTAGGTGAAAGGAACACGGTGGATGTACCTGACAGGCTTAAAAGCGAACCAGTGCTACTAGAGCGTAGGGTTCGCGTGAGAGTTAAGCCGCTATGCGTATAAGTTCCCGTGCCAATTTCAAAGCTGGTTCCGTTTTCAATTACATAACCAACAGTCTCACCGTTTAGAGTTGATGGAAATGCTTGAAACCCAGCCACAGGCGAAGCCGACAAGGTTATTGTCGAACTGCCTGTGGTTGAAGTTTGGACTTTTACGCGATCAGCAAAAACTGGCATAAGCTTACCCTAATTAGGCGAGAGTTAAGTCAACAGCACCAGAGATGAACTGAAGTGTATCACCGTCTGCAACGGTTTTCTGGGTGCTTATTGAGCCATGCCAGAGCATATTTCCGCTTGAGCTTGCGTCAAATATACCTATGTGCGTGATTGTGCCAAACGTGCCGCCAGAAGCAGTGAAGCTTACAGCCGTGCCGTTTGCAGCCGTTGTGCCATCGTTAGACGTTGTGCCGCCTGTTCCACTAGCTGTGCTAAAGTGGATTTGCTGACGCGAATAGCCGTTTCCAGAACATTCTGTACCACCGCCTGCATCATTAGGAGCGCCCGTAAAGAGCGCCAAGTAGTGATTGCTTGGACGTGTGACAGAACCGCCTGTCATTAAGTAGTTAAGTAGTAAATTTTCTGCGTGATCGCTTAGTGCTGCCATTGGTTTGTTCCTTTCTTAAACCGCATACTCGGAGCGCATAACAAGGGAGCCGCCAAACTTAGCATCGTCGGTATCCCGTTTAATCTCGCTAATTGTGCGAGTAAAAACCTGATCGAATTGCGCTGCTCGCGCATCATCCATCAGATAGACGTAAGCCGCCGCTAGAGAGCCGTACAAGTAGGCATCACCGTGGCGACTAAGTATTGTATTGCTTGCGACACTCGACGAAAGCGCGTCTATGTCATCGCTGTAAATCATCTCAACTTCCATGATGGAGTCCGGTATGGGGCGTAAGCCCACAGACGTACCAATCACCGTATAATAACGGGGTGTGCCTGATGAGGTGCTTGAGATGATGTTGTAGTAATCAAAAGGCGTGGTGTACTCCAAAACCCTAGTCGGATTACTGTTTAACTTTATGGTTTGGATTTTTCGCAAATCCGTGGGCAATTCTATAAACTCAGCGCCAGCCGTTGTTGATGCAATGACGCGCTTAATCTGTGAGCGAGTGTCTAGCTCACGGCCCATACGCTTTTCTGCCATGTCTATAAAGGTAGGGATTTTAGCTAAAATATCAGGGTCACTTGACCGCGCTAGGAAGTCAGCAATAGTAGCTTGAAGCTCTGTATATGTTGATAAGCCCATTAGATTAACTTGCCGCCAGTGGCTTTAAATGCTTTGTTTTCTTCCAGCCATTTCAACCAAGCTTTCGGGTTGTCTTTGGGTTGCCCAAATTTTGCCAAAAGGTCGTAATAAACAACTGTCGAAAACTCACCTATTTTCTGTCTGTGCTTTTGAGTGTCGCCAATCATAGAGCCATAGCGCCATTCGTTTGCTTGATCTTTTGCCAAGTCCAAAACGGGTTGCGTGTTCACTTCAGTTGTGACGTGATCGCCCTCATTGCTGGAATGGTAGTAAGTTTTTTTGCCCGTAATCGGGTCAGAGCTAAGAAGCTTTTTCATGGCAATTCTCCACAAAAAAAGGGCCGCTAAAAAGCAGCCCTTTAAGGTAGTTTTATAGGTTTGGCTTAAGAGCCGTTCAGACCAATAATTGCAGCATGTGCCTTTGGTGCCTTCACGATTAATGTCCATTCGGACACGATTGCGAACTTGGTTGCGTCACCAGTGGCGGCAACATCTGAAACGCTAAACATGCGTCCAGGCAGTGAGCCAAGGCATACATAATCAGTGTCGATCAGATACATTTCGGAATTTGGACACTGACGATCAACCGTCACCGATAGCTCACCAAAATCAGAAAGATAAAGTGACACTGAACCAATGATTGACGCCTCTTTTGGCGCAGTCATTGTGATTTGGTTAGTTGCCACAGAACCGCCCGACAAGCCTGAGAAGTTTTGCTTATTGGCTGGTGACATAAGTAGCATGTTTGGTGTGCCGCCGTCTGTGTATGCCGCAAGCATTGCCGCATCAATTTTAGCCAAAGTCAAAGCCGCTGCCGTGCCAGTTAGGTCAGCCGCATCAGAGCCATCGCCAGATGAAGCAGCCATATCGCTTGGCTTGTCTACATTAGTGATCCAAGAAAGCAACTTAGCTGCTTTGCGTGGGTCAGATGCAGACCGTGCTTCGTTTTTAAACAAAGATTTTTCAATGTCACGGCGTTGCTCAATTCCCTTGAGAACCTTAACCATTGCTGTTTCTTTGTCACGCCCAGCCTTATCCACAACATCTAATGTATTGGATACGGAAGCCGCTTGTACGCTGATCTGGTGATAATTTCCCAAACGAACAGTTGGCGCAGGGTTAGTATAGCTATAATCTGCCCCTTCGTTAGAATGGTTAGTATCTGAGGCGGCAGCTAATTCTTGGACTTGCCATTCATAGAAAATACCCTTGGTAGTCTCCTTTTGGGAGTTAGATACTAGGGGCGTTTCATCGGGATCAATTCTGTATATGACATCTGCAAGTGATTCACGTTCACCAACAGCATTACTGGAAAGATAAGTAGCCATTTTTGGCCCTCCTAAAGATTAACGAGATAAGAGGTAATCAACGGCGTCGTTACGACTGCCTGACTTCCTCAGTTTGTCAAAAGCTTTGCGCTTTTTCTCTGTTGCAGAGCTAGATGCAGGCTTTGGCTGACTGCTCTTAACCATCTTTGGAGCTTTCACGATTTTCTTTTTTGCAATAGGTTTTTGGCCCTGCAAATTCTCAAACTTCATAGCTTTCCTTGCCATATCCACCAAGCGACTGTCCAAAGACATGCTCTTGATAGCTACGTCAGGTAGATTTTTAGATTGTACATATTGCATAATCTCGCGGCCCTCGCGCTCTTGCACGGCTGGATCACGCCACTCAGGGATTAAATCTTTAAGCTTTTCAGCTTCAATAATTCGTGTTTCGTTTTCCACTCTAAGTTGCTCAACACGAACAGCCTCAAGGTTTTTAAGCCTTGCGTTTTCACGGCGTTCAATCTTTGCAGCTTCGATAGGGTCAACATCTTCAAGCTCACTGATTTGCGCTTCAATATTCTGAGGCGCTTGGCTTTCAAGAAAATCAGTTATTTTCTGCAATCTATCCGTGTATTCAACACGGGTTACATCAAAAGACGCTTTATCACGGTCTAACGCTTTACGCGCTTCGGACGCTTCTTGTAGTCTCTTGTCGCCTGTCTTGCCTTTCTGGTACTCAGCAATTAGTTCATCAACTGTTGCCTCGCGTGTTTCTCCATCAAGCTTGACGTTATAAACGTCCACCGTTTCCTCAACTTCTGTCTCGGTTTCAGTGTCGGTTTCTTCCTCAACGTCCTCATATTCAGTCTCAGCTTGGTCCTCTTGGACGGCCTCAACTTCCTCTGTTTCCGTTTCGGTGGCCTCTACTTCAGTGTCGGCACTTGGCTCTTGAACTTCCTCGCTTGCCTCTTGAGGGGCGTCATTCATGTTCAATAGCATATTTACAGCATCATGCTGCGAAAGGCTGGGTTCCTGTGGAATACCAGACATTAAAATCTCCAAAAATTATGGTGTTATCTGTGCAAGCCGTTCATCTGTTCACTAGCCATTTTTCCAGTTTGAACAGCGCTTTCAAAGTGAGCGCGGAACTCGTCCAACGCCTTTATCAAGTAATACGCTTGCTCCCGTTTGTCGGCTTCTGACGCTGAGCTTTGCTCAAACGCTGCAAAGTACGACTTACGGATTTCGTCAAAAGCCTCTTGAACCATTGGCTCACGTAAAATCATGGCGGCTCTCTCGCCGCGCATCTTTTCAGCTTCAAAATCTGTCATGCTCTAGGCAAATTATCCGAAACGCTGCCACCAAACGCCATCTTCTGTTGACGTAGCTGCAATTCGGCCTCTAGCTCAAACTTGCGTAGCTCAAGCTCTGCCATCATTTTCTCACGGTCAAGCGCCAGTTGCGCCTGCATTTGCTCTTTCTTCATAGCAAGCTCAGCTTGGAACTTAGCCATTTCAGCCTGATCGCCCGTGTCCTGACTTTGCTGTTCCATAGACTTTGCAAGCTCTTGGTCAATCTTGTCGCCAGAAGAAAAGAATTGCTCAGTATCCTTAAAGCCAGCCATTTCGGTGATCTTTTTAAGCGTATTCATGTACTGAGAGGGCTTAACAATAGGGTTAATCAGGCCAAGCTGATCCATGATTTGCTCTTGCTTGCCCATAACTTGCATAAGCATGTTAAGCTTTTCATCCTCACGACCAGACCCAAGCCCGACTTCAACGCTTAAATCAAAGCCATTCTGCCAAGCTCTAGGGTCAATGCTAACAAACTCGTTGCGAATCCGCACAACGCGCTCACTATCCTGATGTTTCTGCAATAAATGAAGCACGGCATCTGCTAACTGACGGCAACCCGTTTCAGCAAATACCCTAGCAATCATTTCAATTTTAAGTTGCGCACCTTGGACAGTTGCATTAACAGCGCTTGCCGTTGTGCTTTGTAACGCGCTCGGATCAAGGCCCAAAGACGCTTTAGAAAAACCCGTGCGCTGGTCACGGACCTGATCCACATACTCAAGCATTGAAAACGCAGTATTCCCAATTTGTGGGACCGCCAAAGGTTGCACCATTCCAGGCGAGCGCATTCGTACAATTCCACCAGGACGTGACGAAAGTAAATCATCTAAATTCACCTGACCTTCTACCGCTGAAACACGCGCATTATTGGTTAAATACAAATTGTCTAGCAACTGGCGCAACACAGTTGACTTAATCAACTGCAAATCCTTAACCATATCAGCTACAGAGCGCCCAACCATGCGGTGAGGCATTAAAATAGGCGACAAAATAGCAAACGGCACACGGTCAAACGGCTCATTCTCAAGCACTTCAGACCCGTCACCCAAGCAAAGCACACGGCGCAACTCAGGGATATTATCGCCGTCATAGTCAGCCCGAATATACGCCTCAGTCACCAAAACCTCACGCATAGACGTGTCTGCGCTGTCTGTCATATCGCCAGCTTCAATATCACTAAAGCGAGACTGACGCTCAGCCTCATCGTCTAGCTCATTATCGCCAGCATAGCGCTCTATAACGTCTATGTCGTAGCCAAGCTCTACTAAATCGCCAACACGCATCTGTGTGCGGTGCGCAATAAATGAACATTCCTCCATGGAAGTAGCGCGACGGCTAAATATAAGCTCCTCTGGGGGTATATTGTCGATTTTCACAGAACCAGACATAACCTTGCGCGTAATCTCAACGTCATAACGCACATCAACAGGCATATCAGGGTCAGCCTGCATGCTTTCAGTCATATCCTGAGACACCAACTCAATCGCAGGGTCTTGCAGTAATAAGGTTAGCTCATCCTCAGTTAAGCCCTCGTATTGCTCATTCTCAACGCGCTCACTTTCTTGCCAATACGCCTTAACTGCACCTTGAGCAAACAGCAAAGCATCCTTGAACCAGTTATGAATAACGCGAAAGCCCTGATTGCTCTTGTATATCTCAAAATTAACCAAGTCAGTCGCTTGCTGGGCAGCCCCAACGTCCTCTGGACCCCGTGGCTCAAAGCGGCAAAACTCATCAGATGACGCAAACATTTTCATTAAGGACGGCATGATATACTCAATGGTATCGCTGACCTCAGTTGCGACAACTTGTGAACGATCACTAACCTCATTGCCTAGAGGCTCTCCAAGATAATACCGCATAGTCTCCTGACGATTGCCAGAAAACTCGCTTTCGTGGTAATTCACCGCGCCTTGTATTTCGTTTTGTAAAATACTGCGAAAGCGCAGATCATCCATTTTAGCCATTATGCACGACCCGTCTTAGCTTTAGCTTTAAGCTTGCTGTAGCTTTTTTTAGGCTTGGGCTTATCCTTTGCAGGCGCAGACTTGCGGCCTGGATTTGGGTTGGAATAGCTCTTAACAATACGCATATTATGCCTTTTTCTTTGCCGTCTTAGCAGCCTGCCTAAACGCCTTATTCGTGGGCGCACCCTTAGACCTAGCCTTGCGCATCTTCTCGCCAGAGCCAGCCGCTATACGTTTTTTCTTCGCATGAATGTTAGAATAGAGGCCACGCTTTGCCATTAAGCTTTCCTTGATTTACTGCCTGAGCATTTCCATTTGGCCCTGCTTAGGCGCAACGGGCTGTTAGGGTTTTTAGCTGCCTTGGGGTGCTTTTTCATTTGCCCAGCCGACCTAGCGCAATAGCTATCGCCCTTGGCTGTGCCTGGTGAAGTGGTGTAACGCTTATCGCCGTACTTGACGGTTTTCTTGCGGCCCGTCTTAGGGTTTGTTATGACCTTCTTGGATCGCTTGTTGTCAGCCATTAGACAATCCAACTGCTATTGCCGTAGTCCAAATTAGACCGATAGGCATAAGAGGAAACAGCGCCAGAAGCGCGAACAGCTTGGCCTGCAAAAGTCAAAACGAAAGCATCAGCCAAATCTGGCGAGCGTAAGCCCCTGCGTTTCATCTCGTCTTTGCCTTCAGCTTTAAATTTACCAGAGCTAAGAACCTTAAAGCGCAAAGATGTAAGCTCATGTATCAATTCTTCTTGCTCTGGTATCTTGCAATCCTTGGCTTCAAACCATTCACGACAACTAAACCAAAGCTCATCACGCAAGCGCTGATAACGTCCAGCCAAGGACGGACTTTCAGCAACATTCACGCCACGCGCAGGCATTCCAAGCTCAATCAGACGATCAACCGCGCCAGCGCCAATACCAATCACGTCACAGCAAATCTCGCTAGGGCGGTCCATAAAGGGCGTGGCCTCATATTCAGACAGAATAAGCCCGACAGTCTCCATAAGGTCTTTGCCCTGCCAAGACTTGATAGGCTCCAACAAAACATTGCCCTGACGCTTGCATAGCGCTGTGCGATCACTTCCGTACCTTGCTAAATCGATACCCCAAACGGGAGAGACAGTCATAGCCTCAACATCACGCGCCACGGCAGCGTCTACCAAGTGCCTAGAAATCAAGCTGTCATCAGAATTGGTAGGAAACTCACCAAGACAACGAATTGCGAAGATTGCGCTGTCCTCGCCGTATTGCTGGGCCATGTCCTCAATGAAATCGGCAGAAACATAATCAGCGTCAGCACAGCTAACAGTCATCTTATGCCAACGGTGGGCGTTCCTGTGAAATGCGTCATAGAAATACCCAGATGAACGGGTAGGGTTGCCGACCATCAGGATTTTGCTGCCAGCCGTGCTGAGAGCGCCTTGGGCAACCTCAAAGATAATATCGTCAACGCCAGAGCATTCATCAATAACAAAAAGCAAATTCTCATGGTGAAACCCTTGTAGGGCTTCTGGGTTTTCCTTGCGGCTAACCCTTGCGTGAACGCTGCTGTCTATGCCTTTTAGCGTGATTTTGTCAGAGGTAATCTCAAGCTGGTCTTGTAAACCTTGGGGCATCTTTCTGGCCCACTTTTGTATTTCATTCCATAACACCTGGTTNAGCTGATTGGCGCTGTTGGCTGTACACACCACACGGCAAGGGCGCGTGATTAAGTACCACAAGATAACCCACGAAAGCAGCGCTGACTTGCCCACGCCATGCCCAGATTTGCAGGCCACGCGAGAGTTATCACGGACGCCGTTCAGAGCGTCACGCTGCCATGCTTGGGGTTCAGCGCCAAGGACAGATTTAACGAATAGCACAGGGTCGCCGTAAAGCTGCATGAGCGTGTCAGCAAGATTGGACTGCTTGGGTTTTGCCATAGGTGAGATAGCGCCAGAAAAAAGGCCCACGGGAGAGAACCGCAGGCCAGTTATGGGAGGAAAGATAACAAAAAAGTATGCATGGAGATAAACCAGCGCCAACTAAGGAGAGGACAAAGGAGACATTAGCTCATCATATGGCAGGTATAATAGTCATGGGGAAGCATGTCAAGCGGTATGGAGAAGGTATGGGGGGGGTGGGGCGAATGTGTGGGTGTATATACATATATAGACGGGGGCCAGATCGCGTGACGGGGGGGGTCTGCATGTTTAAGGCGAGTTAACGCTGCGTAAACTCTGCCTAAAGCGGTAATCAGACGGACCTCTTGACGGACCTATTGCTGATCTTCTGGCTTTTCTGGTGTAATATCAATTAGTTGCGTGTCATTTGGTTCTCCCTCTGGAAGCGAATCCCTAATCGCCTCAGTCTGATCTGCTATTCTTAGCGCCACCTCGCCAAGCGCCACAGCAAATTGAGAACCTTCGCCATTGATGTTGACCTCTTGCGGTATAAATTTGCTTAATAAACTCAATACTTTAGCTGGATCATCAGCCATTTGATCAGCCAAAAGACCATCAAGAGGCTGACCCCTTCTATCCAGAATATCAAGGGCGCTATAGATTTCTTTGCGTAAGCGCTGGGTTATGCTGACGGATGAAACGCTACCTTTTGGCCTGCCCATTTTTCGCGGCATTTTTAAAGTTTTCATCTATTTGATTTTCCTTAAAATTAATCCACTTCTTTTAATCTTTATTAAATCATGTAAAAAAAATCAACCAATATGCAATTAATACTTTACAGTGTATTCGTTTATGAATAATCTACCTATATAGAAAGAGAGGAAAGATAATGAAAACGTATTACGCAAACGCAATAGCAAATGGCACGACATATCTTGCCACAGTTACAGACTTTGAAAACGGTTTTTGTGCTGAGCATATCAGCAAGACTGCGCCAATGGGCAGCATAACAATATCAGAAGCAGACTTTGAAACTGCCAATCTGGGCAGCGCTTCCAAGGATGTATACGCCAGAAGCATTTTAGCGTCTGCAATCTACAAAGACCAAAAAACCAAGAACATTCAAGAGCCGCGCAACCAGCCGATCACAGTCTCATTTGCAGTGAAAAGGTGACGCATCGTTTAGCAGCGTTTCGGCGCTGCTTTGCCATGCGCCAAAGCATGTTAAAAGAGAGGAAAGACAATGCATTTATATACAGAAGCGAAAACAATCGCCAAAGAAGCGCTAGAGCAAGCTGACGGTTGCTTTGAAACTGCCCAAGAATTTTTACACCAATCATGTGACGGGCATGAAGTATCCATTTATTATTATAAAGCCATTCAATTTTGCGCTGACCAAAACACTTGTGATGGCGAGGATTGGCTAGAGGATTGTGGCGGCATATCCCAAGAGGGCGACACTTTCGGCTCGATAGCTTGCCGCATTGCTTTTGCAACACTGCTTGTAAGGTCGCAAGACGCATTGAACGAAATGCAAGACGAGCTTGAGCTTTGTTAATGACAATCACTGACCTAATCCAAATTGCCAAGCNNACAACGCCCTCAGAATGGCTTGCATGCTTGGCGCTATTTGCCGCGCTAGTCGTGGCGTTATCAATCACTACATGAGAGGAAAAGAAAATGAAGGAAGCAGAGCAAACAATCATCACAACATTGAAATTCAAATTCCCACAGATTGCAGAAATTCGCCTGACAAAAACAATGTTAGACAAACAAATTATTGACGCTAACGAAAGCGTCCGAAAGTTTGCGTTTTTACATGGTATTGATTATTCTGAGATGACAAATGGCGATAAAAAAAGCTTACAAGCGCAATTTTCAGATGGAACCGCTTGTAGTATTAATTTTTACAGAACCAAGTCTAGATCAGATCGTAGAGTGTCAATTTCTGGATTGAAAAAGCAAGGTGATGCAGGTGATTTAATCGCTATTAGCTGGCTTGTTGGCCCTGCTTATTCCAGCGAAAAAACAATTGTAATTAACATCACGCGTCACGTTGCTGACAGTGGCGAAAAGCTCTTTCAACACGTTGAAAAAATAAGAGTTGCTAACCCGTGACCCCAGCCGAAAAGATAGCAAAGCTTCAGCGCCAACGCGCTGAGCTAAAGCACCAAATAGAACGGCTAGAAGCTCAGAGGGTTTACGCCCAGAGCGAGATTATAATTTTAAGCAAGAGAGAGGAACTATTAAGCAGCACCAGCACGATAGACTAACGCGCCATCCCAAAGTGATCCCCCAGCGCGTCCAATGCCAATCTCAAAGCTACGATCCCACCCTTCGGACCGTGGCTTTGTCGCTCCCCCCAATCAGCGGCAGACATGCCTTGTATGGCCACCCATTGCGCTACGCTTGACAGGTCTAACCCGATTGCCTTTAACGCGCTCATGTAAGCGCTGAACGCCTCTCCTGACGTTTCACCGCCTGACCCTGACCCGTCCACTCGCACGGCTTCATAATTTACCGTTTTTACACCACGTCCAGCCTTGTACCATAATCTGTACAACTCAAGCCCAGCGTCGTATTGGCGTTTCGTAATTTGTTCACGCTGCTTGTATCTGTCTAGCAAGGTTTGGGTGGTTATCCTGGCTCGCTTAGGACCGCCAAGCATTTTTGCATCAATCGGCTCAATGCTGATCCCGTCAGGCCCAGCGTGCCACACGCGCTGATCGTTTGGCCTTTCGCCACGCTCGACGGGCTTATTGATTTGCTTTTTATGCTTTACCATTTCGCGCCTCGTTACCCTCGTTTTCCCAATGCTGTTCTGCAAGTTTCATAATGAGCCGTTGCCATTGGTTGCTTGGGATTTCAGCCACAAGCTTGCCGCCCGTCCAAACCTTGAGCGTCGTTTCGTAGACGTGCCAAACCGTAATAGGCTCGCGCTCACTCATCCTTTGGAACTGCCGTGTAGATCCAGCCGCCAAGAAAAGTCTCTTTTTTAGTGTAATGACAGTACCCACGCTTTTGCATGTCATCCTTGGTAACAAACTTTTTCATGCGTAGGCTGTTGCAACTTGCCGCAATTTGGCCCGTGGTCATGTCAATATGCTCGGCAAGCTCACCAGCCGTTGACGGGCCAATCTTTCGCAATAATCGCAAAACCTCAAACGCTCGCACTGGCAAATCTGAATTGTTCACCTTTTCCAGATCAATCGGGAGAGGGCTTTTGCGCTCACCGTCTTTGTAATCCTGACGTTCATACTCTATCATCGCTGCGCCAAGCGCTTGCTCCGACTCGTAACCCCTCATCATGCTATTCATGTTCTAGCTCCCATTTCCTACGTTTAATCATCTGGATTTGCACTTGGCTCCAAGTTGGCAGTTGAGGCGCGTTTAGGAATTTCCTCCGATTTGCTACACCCTCTAATTCCTCTCGCGTTTCAATCGTCGCCAAAACGAAACCAAATTCTTTTTCTTCTAATTCACTCCAATCAAGACACGTTTCAGGACAGGTCACTGGGACAGGACAGCCAATATTAAAATATTGGCCTGTTGTCCTAGACCCACCAAGATGAACCTCACCTTGTCCCAGCCTTGTCCCAGCCTTGTCCTGACTTTCCTTAACCCGTTGTTTCATAATGATTTTCCTAGGACAAAACTCAGGACACGGGGACAGCACAACCTATACGGCAGGACAAAACGTTTTTTCACCTGTCCTGAGCCTGTCCTCACGCCGCCACCACAACATTGCCGCGCAATGCCAAAACGCCGTCATCTATCAGCCTTTTTATGTATCTATTCGCCGTCCTCTGACTACACTCCAACTCAAGCCCAACCGCCTCTTTCAAGTCACTTCTTGGTGCCTCTCCAAATGCGTCTATTGTTTTGATTTGCTCTAGTATGACTTCCCGAATATGGTCTGGGTCTTTCTTGTCCATTGGCTTGTCATGCGTTAATTCCAGCACCAGCGAACTTGTCTCTTTGCCGCCGACTGCCTCTAACGTGACAGGCACTTTAAGAAACGCCAAAGCTTCTGGCTCATCTGCGTCTTTCATCTTCTTTGGCGTCAGCATGTAACCTTGTGCGGCCCCCATTCAGCCACAAGATAGCTTGCGTCCATCCTGTCTTTTAGCTTGGTGCTGCCTTTTGCGCGTTCTGTTGCTGAATGCCCGACGTGAGCAATTATAAGTATTGTGGCGCTAAACTCTGTCCTTATTATGTCGCACAAATCGAGATACTTCTTTGTATCCTCGTTCTTNTCCTCAACACCCTCAATCGTTCTATCCAGGGTATCCAGCACGATTAGCTTTAACTTGCCTTTGTCTGCTTCTATTTGGTGCAAGCTTTCCAAAATGTCGGGCAATGTTTCGTTGCTGAGCGTTATGCTCCCGTTTGACTTGTAAAATGGCACATCGCCCAGCTTCACGTCATTAGCGCTACACCAAGCCGCCACCCTTCTTGCAAAGCCGTGATTTCCCTCGCCAGCCACATATGCAACTGGCCCTTGGCTTACATCATATCCATGATAGCTTTTGCCTGACGCAATACACATCGCCATCCCAAGCGAAACAAATGTTTTCCCTGCGCCAGAAGCGCCAAAGATGATGCCTAGCGTGTCTGCCTCTAATATACCCGTATCGTCATTGCCTATTAACCATTCTGGTGAGCGTATCTCTATGTCAGACATGAGCGTAAACAGCCCGTCACTAATCTTAGCTCGCTGCAAACCTTCCATGACCGCCACTACGCCCAGCGCAACATGCACGTCGTTCCAATCCTGACCTTGACCCTGCGGAACCGCCCAGCGCTTGCCTGTTGCCTTTGCAGCCCTTATTCCAGCCTCGTCGTTGTCTGCCGCTATGACTAACTCTAGCTCAGGCCACGCCTCTCCTATCGCTTCTACGGCGACGGGCATATGCCCACTGTCCAGCGCGAATATGCATGTTGTGCCTGTCGCTGCGTAGACGCTTGCAGACGTGGCCCAGCCCTCAGCGACATAGGCTAAGCCTACACCTGTCAGCTTGCCCACCACGCCAAAGCAACCGCCCGACTTATCTAGCCCAGCGTTAAACTTCTTCTTACCATCTGGCGATATGGTTTGCGTCCCGACGCGCTGCTTATCGGTGTTGAACAACTGCACAACGACGTTATCACCGCTTAGCTTTGAGCCAAATAATTCAACACCCTTTCGCTCATGGTATAGCTGTGTCGTATCACCGAAATCATCCAGGCTAACACTGGCCTCTCGTAACGTGATTACGTTGTCAGCTTGTTTGTCGGGCCAAACCCCGTCGTGGCGCATTTCTGCAACCATGTCTTTAAACTCACAGCCTTGCCTGCAAAATGCTTTGACAATGCCGTTGTGATTTCTGATCCAAAACCTGTCAGTGCCAGCACAGCATGGGCATGGGCCATGCCATTCGCCTTTTGTAGTTTGATTTAGGCTGTACTTTGTCTTTATGGCCTCTGACCATTCTGACCACCACGCCTCTGGAAAGTCACTCATCCCAATTCCTCTGGCCGAGCTTTTGGCCTAACTCGACTGCGCGAAGGCATATCTGTCGGCTTGCAAACGGCTAGGCTCTCTTTGTAATGCTTGTATATTTCTGAATAGATGGACGATAATGCTTGACCACAGGCTTGCTCAGTGGGGAACAACAGCTTGGTTGTTATTTCCTCACCCTCAACCGTGTAGGCGATTATCATTATCGTCCAGTACAGCATGGCCTAAAACGGTATCTCATCATCAGGCACAGGCCCACTCATTGAGCCTCCCTTCGGCGCTGGTGGACTGCCAAACGGGTCGCTTGCTTCATCTGCAAAAGGATCATCTGCCTCGCTAAACGGGTCGCTTTCAACGCGCTCTTTTAGCTCGACAACCTTTACCGCTTCTGGGCGTAACGTGACGCCAGATTTGCCTGCATATTTCCAAGCCCTTACGCCAACCATGACGTGAATTTTGCTGCCTGTCGTAAGCTGAAAGTCTTGCGCTGCGATTGAGCCGTCTTGCATGAATTGCTTGGGCTTGCTGCTTGCCTCGCCGTAAGACTTTTTCGTTAGCTTTACGATCCAAGCTTTTTCGTCTTGCTTGAATACATCAGCCAATCCCTTTGGCGACCAATCAGGCCAATCCTCGCCGCGCTTTTCATTGAAAGCTTTACGCATTACACCAGCAAGCTCTTTGGCTTGGGCTTCTGTCACGATCAAGTTTAGCTCATATTTACCTTCTGGATCAGTCAGCGTTTCGCATGCAACGCTACGGTTTTGCATTGGATCAAATTTGTAAAGCTTGTCCAGCTTGGGCCATAGCGCCTCAACGTTTGTCATTTTGTGATTCATGTTTTCCTCTCACCCCAGCCATGCTGGAAGCTGCGCGACGTGGACCGCAGGCCATCCCGTCGCATATGTTTCTGTTTGAATTGCCTGCTCAATCTTGAGTAAGATTTGTTCGACTTGTTCTAGGCTGTGCGCCATAAGCTCAGGCCCGACTTCAACTAAGCTCGTTGCGTAGGGTGGCTCTTTTTCTACATTTGCGAATAAGAAGCGGTCACAGCGTAGACCAGCGAGCTCCAAGGTTCGCTTGTACCAAGCCGCTTGAAATGCGTACTTCAGCTTGTACATCTGGCGTTCAAATTCATAAGGCTCAGCGCTGATTGTTGTCTTGAGGTCCACCACAATACCCTGGCTTTGGATCATCAGGTCGGGCCTTGCTTTTAGCGCCAGTGATGTATTGTCGTGCGCTGCGAATATGCTGGCCTCTGCCACCTTGTCTTTGTGGCCTAGCAAAAAGCCTATCTGTGGGCTTTCATGTAGCGCATCCACCATGCCGCTAACGCGCTCATAGTCTGCATCAGTTAGGCATACGACGTTCATTTTTTCGGCGCGTTCAGCCGCTTCTTTCCAAGGATTACCGCGCCTGTTTTCGCCGCCTTTGATGGGCAATATATTTTCACCAGCCCAAGCGTGAACAGCGCGGCCTATTTGGAAGGCTGGCGTGTCTTTATACTTCTTGGCGCAAAACGCATGCGCTATGCTTTGGCTAAGCACAGCCTTGCCTTTGCTTGAGCTAACGGATTGCCTGCCCTCGATTTCGTCAAGCGCGTGATATATCTTGTCTGATAGGCCATAGTGTACGCCTAAAGGATAACTCATATGTGTTTCTCCATTTCTGCTATTTCTAGCGCCAACAGCCTCAACTCATTCGCCATTCCCTTACTAATATGACCGCTAAAAAGTGGTCGCCTATTCTTAGCGTCGTGTGCCATGTGAGGAATAAGCGCAAAAGTTTGACCGTCAGTAGGGTGATTGATTGTCTCAAACGTCATATGCGCGACTTTAAACAACTTACGCTCAAACCTTGTTGGCTCTGGATGTCTACGTTTTGAGCTTAAAGAGTGACTACTCATTCTTCTTCCTCATCTGCTGAAATTTCGCCTGATCCGTTGCAATAGATGCAATCCTCAAGCTGTTCATAAGGCTCCAAGCCTCTGCCGAAATTGGCCCAGCCGCCCACGTCCACCTTGCCTTCGCCTTCGCACTCTGTGCATTTACGCATCATGCATCACCACCTTGGCGATTTCGTGCAAGCCTTCGCTTAGCGCCCTCAATCGTGTCCAAGCGTTCATCAACGCCTGCGGCTATGGCTATAAAATGTCTGTTGCTTGTTTGGCGAATGACCGCATTGATAATGTCGCTGACCACACGCCCGTTAAGAAAAATCTCAACATTTTTGTTATCTATTCTAAGCTCAAGGTCATAAATGCTATTTGACCAACTTGAATCGTATATGCTTACTTCAAGATTACGGTTGTGCTTAAAATCGCGGCAATAACGTCGCACATCGTCGGGCCTATCGCGGAATTTGTTTTCAAAAATGGTAATCATAACTCAGCCCGTTTCGCCAAGATTTCACGCGCCATATAAAAATGCGTTTCTGGTGACATGGTGAGCAAATCTTTCTGATGCTCTGCCGCCAGACTTGCAGGGCATAGAGCGAGAGCTACGTCACACATCTGCATAACGACACGCCAAGGTCTGCGATTAAACTTGTACCAAAGCACAGGGATTTTATCGTAAGCTTTCGCCGCTTTTGCGACTTGCTCCCACCAACTTTTATCGTGCTGCGTGTTGACGCCAACTCTGGCTTTTACCTCTATGCAGAAGCACCAATCAAAGTCACCATCAGGTATTAGGTCGCCCCTATCGGCGCGTCGGTATTGCTCAATATCACGAACCAGCTTTACGCCCATGTCATCGTAATAGAGCCTGCCGACTGCGCGTTCATTTGCAGCACCCTTTTGGCGAACATTAACCATTAGACGCCGCCACCAGATCACGTTCTAGGTTAGCCCAATCGTGACATTTCACTTTACCGTTAGTTAGTCTTTCAATCTGAATAGCAGTGACTACTGTTGGATATGTAGACCCAATTAAATAACGTGATAGTGTCGGTTGAGATACGCCAAGCTTGTCAGCAAATTGCGTTTGTGACACGTCATTCTGGATTAAATACTGGTACAAGTGCATACGGAAAAGCCTATTTTTATGTGATTTGCCCAACCTATATGAATATTTGTACCTTAGTAAATGCCTTCATGGGTATTGGAACCGTACCCCTTGGTATATAAGGTTTTATTTCTTTTGTTGACTTTATTCATAAATATGGGTACAGCTAAGGTAGAAGGGAGAGAAAAATGGAAATAAACCACACAAGCTCACAAGCTTATAGCGTCGGGAGTGACACGAAATACACGTGGAGATATATTGTCTGCGAATTTGGAATGGCGTATCAAAAACGATACCACCAGATTGCAAAGTCACAGGAAAGCATTACAACGCTCGGCATCTGGTCAAGGGCTTCAGATTGGNTNAACCCACCNNTAGGTCCACCCTCTNAAAATTGGCTNCGNGANAGNAATAGANTNAATAGNANANNNANAANAATTTACGACAGAGGAAAAGACCAATGCACACGAGCATTTACAAAATGCGAACCAAGCTAAGAATAACCCAACCCGAATTGGCTGAAAGGACAGGCATCAGTCAATCTCAAATTTCAAAGTATGAGAAAGGTGAAATCACCCGACCGTCATACGAAAAGTTGGTTAGAATAGCTGAAGCGTTAAGATGTACTGTGGAAGATATTACTGATCGGGAAAATCCATCAGAGGTTAAGTCAGTCTTTCAAGCTTTCACAGATCAAAGCGCTGCCATTTTCATACCGCTTTACGGGAATGAAAGACAAAGCATGAATACAGATTTTCAACATGGGGACGGCTTTATTATAAGACCTGGTGGCTCCCCCAACCAAACTAAGAAGCCTAGCTTCCTAGACTATAGCGACACAGCCTACGCTGTGACCACTTATAGCGAAGCAATGGAGCCGCGATACTTATCTGGTGACGTTGTATTCGTTGATCCCAAGCTTGACGTGAAGCANCGTGATGACGTTGTTCTGACGTTTCAAGTTGGCGACAAACTGATAGGCATGATCCGCGAATGCGTTGAAGTAAGCGAAAGCTCAATCAANGTGAAAGACCTCAAGGTTAACAGTGGAAAGCCAACTGTCAGCTTTCAAAAGTCCGACCTATACGGCGTCCACGTCATTGTAGGTACGCAGAAGTATAGAGGTTAAAAAAATGGTAAGCTGCAAAGCTATATATATGGCCTAAGTAGCTTACCATTAACCCATTCACGCTCAGATGAATGCATTTGTTCATGCCGCCGTTTTAAAAGCTGCTTCTTTTTTTCGCATCTGTCAAAAAACTCTTGGCGAAGCTCCAAAGGCACATTTTCCAATCTTTTTATCATTCTTTTGTGAATTGTTCTAATATAAGACTCAACTAATCCAAATTGGTCAGCGATAACTTCAAGCGGAACGTCTGCTATAAACGCCTCAGTAATTTTAAGATTTCGATAGTCGTTGTTTATTTTTTTTATCATTTTCAGAAGTGCCTAAAAATCAAGTTTAGAGTTTAATACACAAAGCCAAAATTTTTTTTGTCCATTTGTATTAACCAACCTCAACCACATAATCATCCACCAGCACGTCAACAGTATTAATGCGGCGATAGTGCTTGGACGTTGTGTCGCTGCCTATCGTGTGGCCTACAAGCTTCTGGACGTGATGCTCTATCACCCCACTGTCGAGCAAATGGTTGATGTAAAACCGCCGCAAGCCNTGCCANCCNAAATGCTCAACACCAGCGCGTTTCTGTGCAGGCCAAAGTATATTTCTTGCCGCGCCTGTGTTGGTGTACAAGCGTCCAGCCGAATTAATGAACAGGAAATCTTCATCGCTGCTATTCGCGGCCCCTAGCTTCATCTGAGCAAGCTTGGCCTTGAGCTTATCACTTAGCTTAACCTTGCGTGTGCTATCCTTTGTTTTCGTGGGCAATAGTTCACGGTCTACAGCCGATAGCTTTACGTCTACAACGCCGCGCTTCACAGCGCCCCAAGACAACGCCAGTATTTCACTGATTCGCATGCCTGTCTCAGAGCCAAACCTGACCATCACCTGATGCTCAATCTTGTTGCAATGCAGCAAGGTTTTCTGTACATCCTCATAGCTAGGCGTTGGAAGCTGTCGCGCTTCTTGGCGGTTTAGCTTGTCAATTTCCTCGCGGTTAGGGATCACGTCAATCAAGCGCTTGCGGTAGAAAAACTTGAGCATGCGAAAAACCGATTGCAAAATGCCCTTTATCGTTGGCGCTTTTAGGTCAGCTTTAAGTTTATCTTGAAATTCATTTATTAGCCGCCCGTCAATCTTATCAATATCTACATCGCCAAAGAAGGGCAGTATATGATTATGAAGCTGTGCTTCGATATGGCGTCTACGCTTTGGGCGTATCTTATCGTCTGCCGTGTCCTTGCCAGATTTGAACGCTTTAAGCTGCCTGTCTAGCTCTGCAAGATAAAGTTGGTAGTTGTCTTTAAGCTTCATTTTCTGGTGTGGGTGCTTAATTTTGCCAGCGATTAACTGACGTACAAATGCCTCTGGGGTTTCCCCCAAAGGCTTTATTACTCGCTTGTACTCTACCTTGCTAACAGGGTGCGTAAACCTCACCTTGTTCAAAGCTTGGTTGTAGTTGACGTGGACGCCATCCACTTTCAAAATCATTACCATCATACATTTCCTCTACGATTTCACTTTCCAGACTTCTCATACTTTTAAGGAAATCGTCTTGCACATCGCTAAAGCTTTTCTGGCTTATGCTGTGCTCTGCTTTGCTCATTTCATTAAAAATACGTCTTAACTCGCTTAGCTCTTTGATTAAGCTTTTACCTCTTTCTGTAATATTTATTGTAGTCATATTTCCACACTTTCTTATTCATTTATATTCACGGAAGAATGCCTTAGTCAATATAGTCCGTGTAAAGTCCGTGCTTTTTCATTCATATTCGTTGAACGATAGGCACAATAAAGCCCTCACAATGCCTGTTGATAAGAGCCAACTAATTGTAAAATATAGGAAAATTAAATTACCGCATGAAAGTCAAAAGTGTCTCGCATCTTTTTCATGTGGCGATAGCTTGCAAAGCTGGCTGATTTAATATCCTATATTTCACAATCACTTACATGGCATATAGCGAAAAGTCCGTCAATCTTTTTTTTAAAAGTCCGGCAAAAGTCCGTCACTTCTTGGCGCTTAGAAAAAGTCCGTCAAAGCTGAAAGCACTCCCTCAAGCTTACATCTTGGACTTCTTGCGTGAATGCGTCGGGCCTTAGCTTGATTGTCTTTGAGCTAATAAGCTCACCGCGCTTTGCAATGAGAAGCTTAACGTCCAGCGCCACCAGCAAGACTATTCCCTCATATTGGCGCATCTTATGTAATGCAAAGTTGTACTTTTCGATTGTGTGGTGAGAGCTATGCAAGATCGCCTTGGAAGCCGACTTGACTTGGACTTTGAAGAATTGACCGCTTGGCGTTTTAGCCCAAAGGTCATCACCTTCTATGTCAACGTGGTGGTGCGTATATCGTGAGCCTCAAGCACACTTTGCGCGAAAAGCTCACCGACGCGCCCCGTGTGCCTGTTGTTGTTCAAATGGCTAGGTCATTAGCTCAAAGTGTGGGGCGTCTATGAATGGCCTGCGTCCTTGTGAACGGCGCAAGTCTATATACTCGTTCATCGCTTCCTCTGCCGTACCCTCATAAGCACCGAAATCGTCTATATGCCATGCAGCGCCCCAGCGAATTTTAACGCCAAGCTCTTTGGCTGACGTTTTCATCGCGTCGGCTATTTCGTCGTAAAGGTTAAGCTCCCAGCGCCCACCATCTACATAAGCCATTAGGTCAACTGCATCGCCGCCTAAGTGCTTTGATTTCATCGTCTGACTTGCGCCTTTGGCGACTAGAGCCTCTTGCTCTTTACGAGTACGCAACCCACAGATCACACTGAAATCCTGTTCTGTTATAGTTATGGCGCTACGCACTACAGTTTGCATGCTGGCGTCCACACCTTCCAAGCGCTCTTTGCTACGATTGCCTAGTTTGTATCCCATCGTGTTCTCCTACGTTTTGACCCCAAGAAAGCTCACGCATTTCCAATCGGCTACTCTGTGCTGGGGATGTGCTTCTGCTATGGCTTGCAGGCCGTACTGCTGCACCGCATATTCGCAAACCTCTTTTGTTTTAAAAATCGGGCTTCCAATGCTCACACAGTTGACCTGAGAGCAAAGCAAAACTACCGCCGTCCAGATCATTTCTTACCAAAGAATTGCTTGCCGCCGCGAATGCCTACCGCCGCCGTGCATATTGTGAATACAAGCCATGTGTACCACTCAGGCAATTCAGCCAAGCGGTCAAAGCCGTTTTTAACTGTTTCTTCTAAGCCTGGAACAAAACATAATATCACTGGTATAAGCACTACAATTGTAACGACCTCATCCTTGATGGAATTGTTCGTACCTTGCGCCATAATGCGTTCCCAATCGGCTACGCTTGTCTTTTCGCTTAGCATAATTTTGGCTTTGGCTTCAGCCTCAGTAAGCTTTAGTTTAGCCTCTGCCGCTTGCTTGGTTGTCTTGGCGTTTAGCCAGCCGCCAGCTAGTTCAGCTATCGGACCTATCAAAGCTTGAATCATTTTTCACCCTCATTTGAAGATTTGCGTTTCTTTCGGGTTGACGAGTTTCGGGACGCAATAGGCTTGGATTTTGGTTTGTTTTTGGAGCCTTTGGGTCTGCCAACTGGTCGGCGCTGTTCGCTCGATCCAGTTGGCGTACTCTCCGCATGTGACAATGCTGTTAAAGTAGATGTCGCCGTTTGCGTTGTGGGGTGATCCGTCCACCACGACCACGAGAAGGAAGGCCAAGACCATTTCATTTAGCTGCTCCGTTTGAAGGTTGTGTTGGGGTTGCTTCTTTGCCGACCCATATTGCAAAGCTTGCACTAAGCATCGCTGTGACAATGCTGACGAAAGTTGTTTGCTGTGTTGTGACGGCTGCACCCAAATTCATGTACCAGAGGCAACACTTCCACGTCAGAATGATCTGACAGAGAAAAGCTAACCTTGGTAAAATGCGTAAATCGTCGATAAGCGACGCTGTGATCTTTACCATTGTAATTCCTATTCTGCGTAGACGCTCAGCCAAATGAAGCCAAACAAACCGCCAACAAGCGTAAAGAATAACGCTATGCCTGCGCTCCATTCTGTAATGCTTTGGATTAACTCTAAGCGGCGATACTCGTTGTCGCGCTTTTGCTGGCGCACTTGTGCCTCAATGCTTAACAATTCTTCCCAGTGAGAGGGGCCGTAGACCACGCTGATGTAGTCTTTAAGCTCTTTTCTCATAGCGCTTGCTTTCTTACGCGCTGCGAAAATTTCCATTGCTTCGGATTCAACGCCGCCGCCTAGTATCTTAAATACGCTTGGTTTGGCGTTCTTTTTCTCCATAAAGTCTAGGTCAGACATAGCGCCAGCCCAGCGCGATAAGTCCTTACCCATTGACTCCAAATCCCTGCCCACTTGCATGCCTTTTTTCAGCGCTCCAAACGCGCTTGAGGCCAGCGCAATAGCGCTCACAGGGTCCACAGGATTAGCTCATTTTCGTGAGGATAGCCGCCAGTAGTGCGATTATACTTGCAGCCGCACCAATCATTACAGCCTCAATACGCTTAATGCGTAAGATTGCTTCCTTCCAGCGCTCCTCAAGTTGTACTTCAACTCGTGTAAGGCGCGTGTCTAGGCTGTTGATTGTCTGCTTCATATTTGCGGCTCCGCCCATTAGTAGAAGAAAACTTTTACGATACTATTTGACATATTTGTACTGTTTTGGCCGTTTCCAGCTTTAGTCCAGGTAAACGTCAGTGACGTAATCGCGGCATTTAAATCAAGGATTGTTGCAGCCACAGCCGTGCCAGCAACAGTATTAACATATGCAGGCGTTCCAGTAAGATTATTTGTTCCAGTGCCATCACTTGCACTGAGCGTAGCAAGTGAGCCTAACGAACCAGCGTTCGTTGTAGCAGTTATAGACATACTTGCGGAATCATTACTGCTAGTTCCAATTTGAATAAACGCTTGAACGATACAACCTTTTGCGCCACTTGGAACAGATACAGCCGATCCAGTGACGGTTGAGCTACCGTCATTTCCCCAATTTCCAGTGCTTGTACTATTACCGTTTTGCTCATAGGCATTTTGGGTGACTGTGGACGTAAAATCAGGTGGAAAAGCTGACAGACTGCTTGTCGCCGTAGCGGTAGCCAAGCCCGTGACATGCCCAAATCCATCAAGAATTACATCTTGAATGAAAGTCTGCCCCGAATTGTTTGAACTTGCTTGGCTGGATGTGTCGCTGTGTTCGACTGTCACAGATGAGCTTGACGATTGGTTTGCTGTAAATGATCCACCGCCCGTTAAGCCACCGCCAGCCGTGATTGTTAGTGTACTATCATTTGCAGACGTTCCACCGCTGACCGTTCCAGAGTTAATTGAGGTTATGTGACCGTATGTGTCTAAGCCTATGCTTTGAATATAAGTAGTGCCTGAGTTTGTGACCGTGGCTTGACTAGACGTGTCCTCATGGTTGAGCGTAATTCCTGTGTTGCCAGCTTGGTTGACCGTAAAGTTGCCGCCGCCCGTCAAAGCATTGCCAGCCGTTACTGTAATCGTGCCGTCATTTGCCGCGCTACCGCTTGCCAACGTGTTAAGCTGTGCTGCCGTTGCCGTCAAAGCCGTGCCGCCAAGTGCTAAGCTATTCGCTGCAAGGTTTGTAAATGCGCCTGTGCTTGGCGTTGACGCGCCCACTGTGGAAGCGTTGATAGTCGCGCCGTTAATTGTGCCGCCGTTAATGTCGGGCGACGTTAGCGCGTCTGTGCCTGCGTCCATACGCTTAAGCGCACCCATGACCTCGCGGATCGCGTTGTTCACACCAGACGGGGCGCAACCTTCAGCTATGTCAACGCTGTTTACGTCCGTATTATTTGAGGCTGTAGCGTCGTATTCGCTGATCTTTGTCTTAGCCATTATTGCGGTCCTTCTTGGTTTTCTTGTCCAAAGGTTTCTGAGCCATCAAACACGCCAGCTTGAATAAGCATTGCGTTTATTCTTTTGTTCCTAGCCAACTTTGCGCTTGCGGAAGTAGGCTTATTTAAAAGATTCGCCATTAGCTTAGGATTAAGTAAAGCTTCCTCTATGACGTTTCTAATTTTTAGTTTTGGAAGTTTATCAAATGCGGTTCTAGCTGCCCTTGAGCCAGCGCCAGCAACCACAATAGGAGCGCCAGCACTTTGACCTAAAGCGCTCATTCCACCTAAATTAGCACCGCCAATCCGCAACAGCAAATCAAAAAATAAATCCTCGCCGCCAAGCAAGTCTTGTGCTTTGTTAGTATTCGCTAGTGCTGCTTCAAACTGCTTAGTTTTTGCAATAAATCTATCTACGTTTCTAAGCTGAGCCTCGTCAAAAATACGGCTGTTCTTTAAGCTTGCTTTTAGAGTCTGACCGCCCGTTTTTACATCCATTAAGGCTTGCAGTCTGTTACCAGAAATTAAACCGCCCTTTGTGGTCGCTGACGTAAGTAAAGCCTCATAAACTCCATAGCGTAATCCATCTAAAGCCGCTGGATCACCTGACCTTCTTGCCAGCCTAGCTAAGTCGGACAGGCCACCAGATATATTGCCAGATGATATAGTGGATTTAATTAGCTCGTTTAAATTATTTGTGCCTAATACTTTAGCCGCTGTAGATTTTTTTGCCGCGAAAATTGATCCTTTAGATGCTTGCTCCACTGCCCTGTCAGCTAATCTTTTTTGTGCCGCTACGTCACCTATTGCGCCCTCAAGCCCTAGCTCTCGTAGGGTCTGGGAGTTATTACGAATAAAACCTTCTAACTTTGTAGGATTTACAGCGCCGTCAAAGTCCGTTGTGTCAGCCGCTAAGCTTTGGAAAAACTCTTGTTGCTTTCCCATCATGTTAGAGGTTTGTTCGCCAGAAGCGTCACGCATTGATTGCAAGTTTAATGATTGCTGAACGTCTGAGCCTGCCTGTGCAACTTCTAGCGTTCTCTCTGGCGCGACGGTCACGCCGCCGTCTTTGCTGTAGCCTAAAGTTTTGCCCATAAAACCCTGAGTAAACTTTTCGTTAAGCTGCCTTGAAAACGCCCTAGCTGTCTGCGCCGTGCCGCCCGTAATCGGGTCAAGATCATCCAGCATTGCATTAGCAACCTTTTGATACATTCTAGCATCGCCAAACTTTTTAGCGGCCCTAGCTTCACGCGCAAGCTCCAAGTATCGACTTCTTGTTCTCAGCAAGTTGCCTGACGTTGTTTCGTTTTGGCTAAGGTTTTTCTTGGGTTGCTTTTTCTTAATATCTCTAACAACAGCGGTAAGTGGATCAGGCAATTTTTCGCCAGAGGCTAATCCAGCTTTAAGCTCATTAACTGCTGCTAATGTTTTTGTTGAAGGTACAACAAGCGTCTTGTCAACCTCGCCCCAAAGCTCATTTTCAGTAGCCCTCGCCACACTTAATTCTTTTTCAATTATATCTCTTGCAGCGGTGTTGATCTTGTTTTTGTCCATATTCGGTAAAACGGTATCTGAAAGGTCTTTAGCCCTTTTCTCAGCCCTTGACGCCCTAGTGCTTAGACCCTCAAGAACGTATTGCTGCCTTGCTGCCGCTGCTTGGCGCATAAGCTCAGGATCACCGCTATTTATTGCCGTCCTATATGCAGCGTTAAATTCATCTATTGCTGTCGCTGTCTGAGTTTTCACTTGCTCCCCAAACTTACCGCCCTCAGAAACAAACTGGTTTTCTATTGATAATAAAGCTGGGTCATTTGACATTTGCGCAGATGTTGCGCTCCCTTTGCTGTCAGATAGCATCTTAGCCACATCAAGAGGATCGCCACCCTCTTGAATTACTTTCTTTTGTAAAGCCCTAGCCGCACTTTTCTGTACGCCGCCTTTTGTTCTAGTTTCTATTAAACGAGTGAGGCCGCTTGTTAAGTTGGGCAACGTGTTTGCTATTACCATAGGTGAAAAAGCGCCTGTTAGCTCACCATACATTCTTGATGTTGGGTTGTCTGGGTCGATCCTTTCCGCAACCCCTGCGCCTATTGCCGCTGGCACAGCAAGACCTGTTTCTACCGCTGTTGTTCTAGCTGGTTTAATAGCTGTTGTTTTAATCAAGTCATCAAGAATGTTTGATGCTACATTGCTCTTTGGAGCCGCTTTGTTCGCAGCATCAACCGCCTTAACCCCTCTTGCAGCGCCAAGAAACGGAATGAACGCCCCAGCGGTTTGCCCCATTACCTCGCCGCCTACAGCATAAGGGCGCTGACTAACTGGCAACTGGTTTTTATCTTTATAGCCTATATCAAAAGTGTCGGATAGAAAATTTCTAATTGACTGAGAGCCGCCAGTTGGGTTTTCGGTTATTGGCTTCATGCCCTGTTCACCAGGCAAAAGGTTTAGCAGTCGCGGTATTTGGTTTGCAAGGTCAACAGGACCGCCAACAACGTCAGCCAATAAGCCTGCATTTGCACCCCTAAGTGTTGCTTCTGCTTTTTCTCCAAAATTAGATGGCTTTGCTTGTAGGTAAGCTTGCTTAACTGTTTCAAACTCAGGCGTACCTTTTTTGTCTTTATTCGCAACAATCCAAGCGGCATACTTTTTAGCCTTTTCAGCGTTTGCCATTAGTCAGCCCCCAATATTGCATCAGCTTGCGCCTCTATGTCGCTAGTACCAACGCCGCCGCTTATTTCTTCAGCATTGGCAATAGTGTCTTGTAGGGTTTTAATGATGCTTGGATAGTTAGACTTTATTCCAGAGGCTATAGTCACTTGAGACTTGGTTACATCTTCTGGGTTTTGCATAACGCCTATTGCCTCTTTAAGCTTCTGCGTAAGGACGGGTATTAGGGCATTTAACTTAGCAGTCATTTGTGCGTTTTGGTCGCCAGAGCTAGGTAGGATTTTATCAATTTCTTTTTGAGTTTTCACCGCGCCAGTTGCGCTTATTGCTCTTATTAATCCAGGTGAAACAATAGTTTTCAACGCTGCAAGATTTGCTTTTTGAGTTTGCCTATCTGGTGATACTTGCGTTCTGCCCCCGAATAAGCCTACGCCGTAGTTTGCCAAATCATTAAAAACCCCAGCAATATCACCGCCAGCCGCTTGAGGAATATCTATAGGGCTTATAATATCCCCAGAGTCAGCGCCTTGGATTGCTTCGCCTGTCAGGTTGCTTAGGTTTTCAAGGTCAGTGCCGTCTGTAATGTTAGTCACAGTCTGACTTGGGTTTACCTTAATTGCTTTATTTATTACTGCGTTAAGTTGATCGGTGTCATTCACATCAATAGAAAGCGTATCACCCTTTTCATATCTTACATTGTCTACGATGATTCTTTCTGTAGCGATAAAGTTATTTATGTTTGGATTATTTGGCTTTTCGTCGGGCGTAACTACTGCCTCATAACTGGTTGTACCGTCATCATCAACTTTTGCTTCGTACAAGATACCCCCCACGGTTACGGTTTCTGGGTCTACCTTTAAATCCTTATAAACAAGTTCTTTCATTCCATCCGTGTAGCGCAAGCGTCCATTAGCATCTTGCCTCATTGGGCGTTGCACAGGAGCTTTAGCCGCTGGGGGTCGCGTACCGTAAAGCAAAGCGTCTGCATATTCTTGCGTTCCCTCAGTAAGCCCCATTGCCTCCGCATTATTCTTTATAAATTGCCGACGTTGCTCAAAGGCTGTTGGCGCTCTATTACGCGCTCTTTCCGCTATAAGCCCTAGCTGATCTTGATAAGACGCCTTTCTAGCTTTCTCAGTTGCTTCCTCTTGCTTATACTGTGCAAAGGCTTGCTTGCCTGTGATTGAACCAGCCAGAATAGCTTTGGCTAAATCCTCACGGCCCTTAGAGGCTAGGAATTTGGCGGTTTCATTGCTTGCGCGTTTGTCTTTTCGACCAGCAATTTCAGAAGTTTTACGCGCCGAAAAGTTGGCATCTGGCTCAAAGCTTAGATTGTTTGCAGACCGTGCAACACGCGCCAAAGTATCAGCAAAACGTGAGCGATTGTAAAACTTTTGCGCTGTCTCACCCTCTGCGCTTTCGTCTTGCTTCTGCAAGCCTAAACGCTCAAGGAAAGACAGATTTTTAGGTGGTGGCATATACGTCATGCGTTTTTCCTTTTGCGTTTATTTTGGGGGCAAGTCAGCAATATTTTTAAGAATATCAAAGAAACCGAGTTTCTTAGTATCTTTTGTCGTACTGCTAGTTGGCGAAAGCTCACCCAAGCCAGCCGCCTTAAATAGTGCGTTAAGCTGCATTAGACTTGCGTTGTTCTGGTCATCTACCAAGCCGCTTGCTGCATCCAGATCACCCTGCGCAACACCTTGCTGAAGCCCACCAGCGTCTATTACATCGTTTGCAAGATTGGTTTTGCCTGTGATTAGGTTAAGAAGTGAACCTATGCCGTCATCTATTAGGCCAGCGTTTGCCTCACTCGCACCGACCAAGCCAGCACCCTTTGTGAGAGCGTTTGCTATGCTAGAACCGCTTGCATCAACTAGACTAGCGCCTTGACTTAGAGCATTGTCGATGCTTGCACCGCTTGCCTCTGTTAAGCCTAGAGCTTGGCGCAATGCTCTGTCTGCATCGGCTTGTGCCGCGCCAGCCATAACGCCGCCCATACCTTCAGTAATACCCCTTGAAACACCCTGACCAAATGCTGAGTTATCGCCTACACGCCCACCAAGATTAAACTGGCTTGCAACCCTGTTTGTGGCGTCACTCGCCGCCGTTTTTAAGGCATCCATTAAAGCAGGGGATGTTGATGTGTTAAGTCCACTTAAAGCGCTTGTGTCTACGTTTGTACCCACACCAGATAATGCGCTAGTATCTAGGTTTGTTCCTACGTTGTACAACCCAGAATTGTCCACAGCATTTCCGCTAAGCAAAGAGTTTGCTGCCGTTAATCCAGAGCTTAACGGATTACTATTAAGCAGGCTTAGCAGACTATTAATTCCCGACGTTTGGCCCGTTGAAAGCCCAGCGTTTCTATCGCCAGTATATACGTCTTGGTTAAAATCCTGTGCTGCCGTAATCGCGCCAGTAAT
>JGI24004J15324_10000106_pt1 | contig 29647 bp, 42 predicted proteins | sample LinPmetageLP32_FD_15324 | JGI IMG/M metagenome (IMG submission 15324)
GGTACTCGTATTGGTAGGCAAGAAATTTATGGTGAGATTCTTGAGGACATAGAGGGAGCATTATTTAATTATAAAGATATCGAACAGGCAAGGCTAAACACCCACCCGACACTACAAAGAATAGTAGTTGCCATTGACCCTGCTGTAACTAGCAACAAAGACAGAAGTGATGAAACTGGAATAATAGTTGCAGGTAGAGATGAAAACAATCACTTTTATATTCTTAATGATTCAAGTCAGATATCTAGCCCTGACATATGGGTTAAGACAGCTATTGATTTGTATAAGCGATTTGAATGTGACAGAATTGTAGCAGAGGTTAATAATGGTGGTGATTTAATTGAAAGACTTTTGCGCACACAAGATGAAACAGTACCCTATACAAGCGTTAGAGCAAGTAGAGGCAAGATGGTAAGAGCAGAACCTATATCAGCACTTTATGAGCAAGGTAGAGTACATCATATGCACGTATTCAAAGAATTAGAAGAACAGATGTGCCAATTCACAGGGATTAGTGTAAAATCACAACATGATGATAGAATTGATGCCTTAGTTTGGGCGTTATCATCTTTACAAAATACTGGTAAAGCAGTATTTAGAATTAGTTGAGGACTACATGGGATTATTTGATATTTTTAAAAAAGAAAANATGAGCAAAAAAAATGCTCCAAAAATAATGATAAATAAGTTAGATGCCTATTCAGGTAAGTCTAACAAAACTTATAAGTCCTATGCTAAAGAGGGATATCAAGACAATGCAATAGTTCATAGATGTGTGAGGCTAATATCAGACTCAGCAAGTGCTGTTAAATTATGTGTATATCAAGGTGATGAAAAGTTAGAATCGCATGAGTTGTTATCTTTATTACAAAGACCTAATCCTTTACAAAGTGGAGTCGAATACTTTGCATCTTTATATTCTTATCTATTAATATCAGGAAACTCTTATTTACTTAGAGATTCTGAAACCTTTACGCCACCTAAAGAATTATATCTATTAAGACCTGATCGTATGGAAATTAAGGCAAGTACCAGTATCATACCTGCTCAATATGATTATATTATTAATGGAATGGTTACTAACTCATACCCAGTCGACCAAACAACAGGTCAATCACAAATAAAACAGATTAAACTATGGTCGCCATTAGATGATTACTATGGTTTATCACCTTTAATGGCTAGTGCCTACAATATAGACCAGCATAACTTAGCTGGACTGCATAATGTGGCGTTACTCAAGAATGGTTGTACGCCAAGTGGTATGTTGAAGTTTGAGCCAACAGATGAAACTGGAGCTAGTGCATCACTAACAGATGACCAACGAGCAAGACTTTTAGAGGACTTAGAATTTAGATTTCAAGGCTCTCATAACTCAGGCAGACCAATGTTACTAGAGGGTAACTTTGAATATAAGCAATTAGGACTAAACCCTAAAGACATGGACTTNTTAGAATTGTTAAACCTATCTGCGAGAGAGATAGCACTGGCGTTTGGTGTTCCAGCTCAGATGTTGGGTATTCCTGAGGCTAATACATACAGCAATATGGAAACAGCGAAGCTAGGTATGTATGAAGAAACCATTATACCTTTGCTTACAAGAGTAGAGTCTGATTTAAATGAGTTCTTAACACCTCTATACAATGAGGATATTTATATCAAATACGACTTAGATAGTATTCCTGCTATGGCAGAAAAGACGAAACAAGTTTATTTGAATGTAAGTCAAGCAGTAACAGCGGGTATTCTCACTAGAAATGAGGCAAGAGAAAAGCTCGGGCTACCATCTATTGATGGCGCAGATGAGTTATACATACCATCTAACCTATTTCCAATAGGTGAGAAAGATGACGCTACACCAATAGAAGATGATGATAATGAGAAACTTTATGATCTAGCCTATGGAACTAAGGCAACAGTAGATGTAGATACTTTTACCACAGAAGAAGAGGCAGAAGAACGAGCAGAAGAGATTGGTTGTGTTGGCATACATTCACATACAGAAAATGGTCAAAAGGTTTATATGCCATGTAAAACTCACGAAGAATATGAGTCATTACTGGCAGATGGAAAAGCATTAAGTGATATTAATACAACACCAACTGATGCTATGTCTTCAAATGCGAAAAGAGGATTAGCAATGAGAAAAGAGTTCAATCGTGGTGGCACTGCTGTCGGAGTTGCTAGAGCCAATCAATTAGTAAGAAAAGAAAGTTTATCACCTGATACTGTTTTAAGAATGTATAGTTTCTTTAGTAGACATGAAGTAGACAAGCAAGGCAGAGGATTTAACTCAGGCACAGATGGATATCCTAGTGCTGGTAAAATAGCATGGATGCTTTGGGGTGGTGATTCAGGATTTGCTTGGTCTAAGTCAAAAAGAAACCAAATAATGAGAGAAAGAGAGGGTAAAGCAGAGGCAGATGCTTTAAAAGTAGGTGATATGGTTTCTTGGGACTCATCAGGTGGCAGAGCCAAAGGGAAAATAACAAGAATTGTCAGATCAGGTAAATTATCTGTTCCCAAAACAAGTTTTACTTTAAATGCCACAGAAGATAACCCAGCTTGTTTAATTAAGGTTTATCGTGGAGATGAGCCAACAGATACAATAGTCGGACACAGGTTTAGAACTTTAAGAAAGTTATAATAATGAAGTCCAAAACATTGGCAGAGAAGAAACATATGCAAAAAGTTGCAGAATTATGTTGTATCGCTTGTCGAAAACTCGGTTATTATGATACACCAGCAGAACTTCATCACATCAAAAAAGGTACAATGGGTAAGAGAGCCTCTAATTTCGAGGTTATTCCACTCTGTCCTTATCACCACAGAACATCAAAAGAATCATATCATCAGAGTCCTTTATGGTTTACAGAAACTTTTGGTACTCAGACTGAACTCTTAGAGGAAACTTTACAATGGCTAAAGTAAAAATAGATAAACGAAAGTATTACAGAGAATCACTTAGACTATACGCTAAGTTAAGTGGCAACCTCACAAGAACCCTAGATAAGTTATTCAAACAACAAAGAATCTTAGCCAGTAAAAGATATGCTCAGAATGAGATTATAACTGATTCTTTTTACCTAGAATTGGCAACTAAACTGCACAAGGTCTTTACTAGAAATGTTAAGCAAGTATTTGACAATTCTAAAGAGATGACTGAGAGAATGAGGCAGATCAAGGCTACAGATGAAGAGGCGTTAGAATTATATGGAGCTACTATTGGTGAAAATGTAACTCAGGTCACTCAAACAACTAAGAAACTAGTAGAGGCAAGTATTGTAAGTTCTTTAAATGATGGTCTAGGAACAGAAGATACTGCAAAAAGATTAGAAAAGTCCTCTGCCTTTTCTAGGAAAAGAGCAAGAGTTATTGCTAGAACTGAAACCCACCAAGCAATGAACTATGCTAACAACAACATAGCTAAGAGAATGAACCTAAAGAAACCTGTTAAAAAATGGGCTAGTGCCTTAGATGAAAGGACTAGAGGGTGGCACAGAGATATGAACTCTAAACCAGCAATAGGTATTAATGATAAGTTTATGGTGCTAACTCCCACTGCTGGTGGAGCTACAGAGGAAAGGTTTATGGATTACACTGGCGACCCTAATGGTGGTGCTACTAATGTTATCCAGTGTAGATGTTTCACATTGTATTACGACCAAGATGATGATGTGATAGCAGGTACTCCTAAAAAACCTAGAAAACCTAAAGTTAAACCTGTAGTCATACCACCTGCTAAAATAAATGAAACATCATTAGCTAAACCTATTCAGGGTTCAGCACTTCAAATAGAGTCAGGTGCTAAAGTTAGAAAAGAACTAAAAGAAAGAATGAAAAAAAACAATGCAGACCCTAGATATAAAATTTTCAGAGATGACCCAAAAGGAAGAAGAGTAAATAAAGGCAGTGGAAAAGTTACATTAACATTATCAAAATACACTGATAGAGAACTAACAGAACTTAAAATAATTATGAATGAATTAGATGAATTATCAGATTTTTATAAAATTCCTAAAATTTCAGGTCTTGGTGGTGAATCAAATTATACTGCATCAATGGGTTATGGTGTTTTTAATATTAATAAAAAATATTATGATGCAGGTAAACAAAGTGGTTTAACCAAATACTGGAATCCTAAAGAGAATCAATTTGTTTCTAAAGATTGGTTAAACAAGCATAAAAATATAAAATTAGCAGATTATAAAATTGGTCAAACACCATATAGTAAAGCTACAGTATTTCATGGTGTTAATGATTATACTGTTAATAAGAAAATATTTAGTAATCCTAGCCTGATAAATGAAAAAGCAATACAAGATTTATCATTAGCTCAAAAGAGAGCAGTAGCATATCATGAGTTTGCTCATCACTTACATAACAGTTTCAAAGCAGGTACAAAAAAAATATCAAGAACAAGATTTTCAAGAACGCCTACAGGGGGTGTTGAGAGCAATTTGGAAGAAATTGTTGTTCCTGATATGCAATTAAGAGATAAACTTAGAAAAGAACTTACAGAATTAAGGAGAACAGTAGAATTAGAAAGTAGACGAGAAAACAATGGTGCATCAGTATTATTTCCTAGTTATTATTCTTCTACAAATGAGTTTGAATGGTTTGCAGAGAACTTTTCTGCATATCAGATGGGTTTTAAAGATGTAACTTCACCATATTTTGTAAAATTTTTAAAAAAAGAAGTGCTATCTAAAATAGATTAATCAAGAAAATCATCATTTCCTACTTGCTCTACTACTTCGGGTAATCGTGTAAACATACCCTCATTATACCAACCAAACAAAACCTGTTGTTCTTCAGTAAAATCATCAAATGGAATACTATTGAACTCTTTATAGTCCTTTAAGTTGATCTTAGACTTTGCTAATATTTTTCTAGCAGTATTCTCGTGTTTTTCATACATTTTTTCATTCATCTCGTGATTCTAACACAAAAATACCTCAAAATGTGCATCTTTTTCCATAAATAGGCTTGACTGATACCCAATATGGGTTATAATGGTTACATAAGTTAATAATGACTTAGGGAAACAACGAGGAAAATTATGAAAGAAGAAGTATTTAACAAATGTGCGATAAGAATGAAATATGCAAATTATTTAATTGTTGATAAACTTTTAAATAATGGTATAGGTTATATTGATTATACTGAGAAAACAGGAAAAAAAGACTCTGATTTCAAAGTAGTGATTACTTTAAGAGATAAAAAACTTAGAAAATTACATTCAAAATTAAGAGAGTCTTTGGCAGACTTATTATGGAAAGATGTTGATATTTGGAGAAAATATCTTGGTAAAATAGAGTTCAGTACAGATGGTATGATTGATTTTTCAAAACATAAATCTGATTTATCTATACCAATAAAATTTACTAATGAATATCATCATTATATTCATAGGAATAATATGTTCGATAATACTATGAAATGTGCGATAAAAGTTACAAGAGGATATTTCACTTCATACAAATCAGACTATATTTAATATCTGTTAAACAAAAGAGAGAGTCATAGCAATATGGCTCTTTTTTTTTATTAGTATTGTATAACCACCTTGTTTCGGGTTAAAATGAATTAAATTTTACTTGACAGGTGACTATGGAAACAGAATATATTGAAAATGACTTTGACAACGCTAATCTGCCTTGTGAGTTCAAGGAAATAGATCAAGATGATGATGGCTCGTTTGAGGGTTATGCCTCTGTATTTAATAACAAAGACTTAGGTAATGATGTTATTAGAAGAGGAGCATTTTTAGATTCAATAGCAGAAAGATCACCTAAAGGAATAAAGCTACTCTACCAACACAAGTCAGATGAGCCTATTGGAGTTATTGATTCGTTAGAAGAAGATAGCAAAGGACTGAAGATTAAAGGTAGACTGGCAATGGGTACTCAGAAAGGCAAGGAAGTATTTGAACTCATGAAAATGGGTGCATTAGATTCTATGTCAATAGGCTATAGGTTGAAACCTGATGGCTATAAATATGACCCTAAAGAGAAAAGAAGAATTATTAAGTCAGTCGACTTAATGGAAATATCATTGGTAACATTTCCAATGAATCCAAAAGCTAAAGTGACTAAGGTCAAACTAGCTGAAATGAATCCAACAGAAATAGAGAAATACCTGCGAGATGTAGGTGGAATGTCTGTTTCTCTTGCGAAAGAAAGTGCGCCAATATTATACAAGTCTTTTAATAGACAACTGCGAGATGTAGTGGATAGTGTAGAGCATTTAATTAATATAATTAAAACATAAAGAGGTATTTATGTCTGAAGAAATAAAAGATGTAATTAATGCTCTAGGTAAATCCTTTGAAGATTTCAAAGGTGAAAACCAAAAGAACATTGATGAGATCAAGAAAAATGGCGTTGCAGACCCATTACTTCAAGAAAAAGTGGACAAGTTAGCTGATGATGTTGCTGGTGCAGTTGAGCAAAAGCAAGATATTGAGTTAAATAAGAAAGCTCTTGAAGATGCGACTGCAAAACTAGAAAAACTAGAAACTACTTTAGCGAGACCTGAATTAGGTAAATCTACTAAAGAAGTTGATGTTGAAATGAAAGCATTTGGTGAGTATTTAAGAACTGGTAATAAACCTGACTTAGAGCAAAAGGCACTTTATGAATCTGATGATTCTTTAGGTGGTTACTACTGTCCGACAGAATATGTTAATGAACTTATTAAGTCTGTGACTGAGTTCTCACCTATGAGATCACTTGTTAAAGTTAGAAGTACCGATAAGAGAGGGATTGAAGTTCCTAAAAGAACTGGTCAATTCTCTGCAACTTTCGTTGCCGAAACAGCAACTAGAACTGAAACTTCGGGTTACACTACTGGCTTAATGTCAATAGATGCACATGAGTTATATGCTTTAGTTGATATTTCTCAAGCAATGCTAGAAGATTCTGCTTTTAATATGGAAAGTGAGATGGCTGTAGAGTTTGCAGAGCAATTTGCTGTGGCAGAGGGAACTGCAATCGTATCAGGTGATGGTATTGGTAAACCTTTTGGAATTACTGATAGCTCACAAGGTGTTGGAACAACTAACACTGGTGCTGGTACTGCACTTAAAGCAGATGGTCTTTATGACTTGATCTATGCGATCAAATCTGACTATTTGAAAAACTCTCAATTTGTTATGAACAGAGGCACTTTTGCTAAAGTTCTACAATTAGAAGATACTGCTGGACAAAAAGTTTTCCATGTTGGATTAAACTTAGTTTCAGGCGCACCATCTACAATAGCTGGGTATACTTACGTTTTAGCGAAAGATATGCCTGATGTTGGAGCAGGTGCAAAACCTATTGCTTTTGGTGATTTCGCTAGAGCATATACATTAGTGGATAGAGTTAGCATGTCAATCATGCGCGACCCTTATTCTCAGGCTAATGTTGGCAACACTAGATATCTAGCTCGTAGAAGAGTTGGTGGTGCTGTGGTAAACGCTGAGGCAATTAGACTACAAAATGTTAGTGCATAACAGGAGAATAACAAATGCGTGATTTAGCAAATAATACAAACACTGTAGTTGTGGTAGCTCCTGCTGTCATAACTGCTGATACAAATGGAACAGGTGTAGACTTACAAGGTTTTAAATCTTGTGTCTTATCTGTTAGTACAGGCGTTGAGGGAGATACTTTGAGTGGCTCTGTTAAATTTGATTTCTATTTAGAAGAATCAAGTGATAACAGCTCATTCTCTGCTGTAACTTCAAACCTGAACACAACAGGAAAAGGCGTTGACTCTAATGGTATATTTTTAACATTAGATGCTAATGGCGAAACTCCACAAATCCAAACTATTGGATATATTGGAGCATCAAGATATGTAAGAGTAAGAATAGATGCAACTGGAAGTCACTCCAATGGTACTCCTATGAGTATTACTGGCGTACAAGGTGACCCAGTAGATGCAACAGACGCTTACACTGTTAATACATAGTAGCAACTTAGGTTGCAATTTGGTGAGAGGTTAGGTTTATACCTTATTAGGTAGCTCGTTTCCCTAGCCTCTCACTTTAGATAATTAAATTTGAATAGAGGTAATTATGCAAATAAAAATAACACAAAATGTTTCAGGTAGTATTAATGCAAGTGGAAATGCAACCAAAGAATACCAAGTTGATGAAATTGTAAACTGCAAAGAGCAATGGCAGAAAGATATAGCTAAGTCATTTCTTGATAGTGGTTTTGCTATTGAAGTAAAAATTTCTGAACCTGAATCTAAAAAAGTAGTTTCAAAAGAAAAAAAAGCTACAAAAACAACTAAAAAGAAAACTTCTAAGAAGAAATAGATCATGGCTCGTTCCATTGGCTCAACTTTTCTCGCACAGTTAAATAGCTCACAGCTAAGACCTTTCTATGCTATTAAAATGAATTTTACCAGTGGAACTGTATTACTTAACTCAACTTATAATAATTTAATTATTGATGGTGATACATATTTGGCATCAGGTCATATTTTAAGCATATCTCCTATAAGTGAAGTATCAGATACAAGAGCAGTAGGAATATCAATATCTTTAAACAGCACAGACACATCATTATTATCAGCAGGTCTAACAGAAGATGCAAATGGAATGATAGTTGAAGTTTACTTTGGATTACTTACAACAACCAGTAACGCTGATGCTATTGTAGATACTCCTTATAAAATATTTGAGGGTTTTATTGATTCAATGGTTCTAAATGAGGGAGCTGTAATATCCACGTTAAAGTTTAGCATTGAAAATAAATTAATTGCTTTAGAAAGACCTGTCGATAGAAGATTTACAGATCAAGACCAACAAGAGTTATTTCCAAACGATAAAGGTTGTGAATTTGTTACAAGTTTGCAAGATAAATCTGTTGCATGGGGTGCAGGTGTAGAGCCACCTACTAAAACAGTATAATTATGGCAACAGAAATTGAAGAAGTAGTAAAGTTTTATAAAGGTTTTAATAAATATAAACAGTTAAGCAATAAACTACTAATAAATCATGTTGCCAAGTCTTTTGAATATAAACAATACAAGATACATAGAGAAAATGATAAAATAGTTGCATTTACTAACTGGATATTTTTAAACCAAGAACATGAAAAGTATTTTCAAAAATATGGAATAATATTAGATCATTTTTGGAACTCAGGAGATAAATGTTGGGTTATAGACTCTGTAACTGAAGAAACTGCTTTTAAAAAAGTTTGGTCTTGGGGTAAAAAATACTTTGCTGGAGAACTAGGTCTTGATTATATATCATGGTTAAGAGTAAGAGATTATAGAGTAACGAATGTATATAAAAAATATAAAAAAGAGGCATGGATAAATGGGAAGTGATTTAAAAACCCTTGCTAAAATAGCAATAGCAATAACTATTGCTGTAGTTGCTCCTGAAATGTATGTAGAAGGTGCTATATCATGGAGTGCTGTTGCAGTGGTAACAGCAGGTGTAGTTATTTCTTCTCAATTAACTGTTATGCCTAGAGCAAGAAACTCATCTCTACAACAAAGGTCATATTCAGCACAAACATCTAATAGGTCATTGATGATAAAACAACCTATTATGGCAAGAGATATGGTTTATGGAAACAGTAAAAAATCAGGTGGTATCTTGTTTATGGAAGTTTCAGACAACAATAAATATCTTCATTTAGTTGTGCAAGTAGCCAGTCACGAAATACAAGAATTTAGTCATATCTATTTTAATGATGAAAAACTAACAATATCATCTAGTGAGAATGATGCTAATGGGATTGCTAGATTTAATGTTACATCTCCAAGCTCATATTCAACAGATTCAATATACGGACAGAGTAAAAAAACAGTTAGATTAAAATTACATAAAGGAGAAAATGACCAATTAGCAGATGCAGACTTAGTTCATGAAACAGAAAAATGGACTACAAATCATAGATTGGCAGGGATTGCTTATATATATGCAAGACTTAGTTATGATGTTGATGCCTTTCCAAATGGATTGCCCAACATTAGTGCTGAAATAAAAGGTAAGAAATTATTAGATTTTAGAACTGGCTCAACTGCTTTTTCTGCAAATCCAGCATTATGTTTATACGATTACTTCACTGATACAGTAATTGGATTAGGAGTAAATACTTCTAACATAGACACAACTTCATTTACTACACTGGCTAATTTATGTGATGAAAATGTAAATTTATCTGCTGGTGGAACTGAAAAAAGATATGAATGTCATGGGGTAGTTTATGCAGATATATCTCCTATGGAAATTATTGACAATATACTAACTTCTTTTGTAGGTTCGCTTTCTTATTCTAATGGAAAATTTATCATAAAAGGTGGTCAGTATGTATCTCCAACTGTTACTTTAACTGAAAATGATATGTTAGGAAATATAGATTTAGGTACAAAACAATCTAGGAAAGATACTTTTAATACAGTAAAAGGTTTATTTACATCTGATGAAACTAACTGGCAACCTACAGATTATCCTATGGTTACATCTACAACTTTTGTAGAAGATGATGGTGAAACTATTTATGCAGATATAGACTTACCATTTACTAAGTCAAGCACTATGGCTCAAAGATTGGCTAAGATAGTTCTTTTCAAAAACAGGCAACAGATAACACTTAATACAAAAGTAAACATGAAAGGATTTACTCTGCAAGTTGGAGATACTGTTAATGTTACCAATACTAGGCTTGGTTTTACTAATAAAGTTTTTGAAGTAGCAGATTGGTCTTTTGTTTTAGGTTCTGAAGATGTTGGTATTACTTTATCATTAAAAGAAACCTCACCTGCTGTTTATAATTGGAGCGCAGAAGAGAAAGAATTTAATCTTGATAATACTACTTTACCAAGAGCAACAGATGTTTCCCCGCCTAGTATAACTGCAATAGATGAATTAAGAGCCTATGCAGAAACGCCCATAGCAGTATTAATAGTTACTTGTGCTAGTAATCAGGGTACGACAAACGAGTTTGAAGTAGAGGCGCAAAACACCAGTGACGCTAGTGGTCAATTTATTAATTTAGGAAAATCTCGTGGTAATATATTTGAGCTAGTTAATGCTCAAGATGGTGCTATTTATAATATTAGAGCAAGATCAGTAAACGCTTTTAATGTTTACTCATCATATACAACAATACAACATACAGTAGTAGGTAAAACTGCGCCACCCTCAGATGTTACTAATTTTTCTGCTAATATCATAAATAGTCAAGCAGAGTTATCTTGGACTCCAGTATCAGACTTAGATTTAAGTCATTATGTTATTAGACATTCACCAAATGTAGTAGATGCAACTTTTCAAGAGGGTCAAATACTAGCTGAGAAAGTATCTAAACCAGCGTCTACCATAGTTTTACCAGCAAAAACTGGAACTTATATGATAAAAGCAGTAGATGTACTAGGAATATCAAGTTTAAACTCTACTAAATCAAAAATTATAATGAATCAAATTGATTATAATTTTAATGTTGTTGAAACCTCTACTCAATCTCCAAACTTTACTGCTGGTACTAAGTCAGATGTAGAAGTGTTTACGAGAGATGGAGTTAATTTTTTACAATTACTAACAGGAGAATTATTTGATGATGCTAGTGGAAACTTTGATTCTCAATCAGGAAATTTTGATGATGGTGGTAACACAGCAAATAATGTAGAGGGAACTTATGATTTCCCAGTAATAGATACAGGTAATATATTTACTTCAAGAGTAACAGTAAATATTGGGTTTAATAGATTTGACCCAACAACTTTTTTTGATAGTTTTAGTGGAAATTTTGATGCAAGAGAGGGATTATTTGATGGTAATTATAATGAATTTGATGATGTAAATGTCGAAATGTTAATATCAACTAGCAATGATAATTCAACTTATACTGATTATAGAAATTATATATTAGGAGATTATAAAACAAGATATATAAAATTAAGAGCAAAACTAACTACAACCAGTGGTACTTCTGCACCAGCTATCCATACCTTATCTGCAACAGTAGATATGCCTGATAGAGTTTATGGTCAAGGAGATATAGCCAGTGGAACAGCAGGTGGTGGTAAAGCAATTACTTATTCTCCAGCATTTAAGGCAGTACAAGCACTGGGTATAACAGTTGGTGACTTAGATCAAAACCAACATTATGTAATAACAAATAAATCAGCATCAGGATTTACAATAACTTTCTATCAAGGAAGTGGCACTGGCAGTGTAGTTAACAAAACTTTTGACTATCAAGCTAAAGGTTATGGATATCTTGAAAGCAGTTAGTGAATATGAGATGATAATAACAATTATGGAGTTTACAGATAGATGAGCCAACACGATTTTGATATAGCCAATCAGACATTTCCCAACACGAGGTCTGACTTAAATCTCGCACTCAAAGCATTAGCAAGTACATCAAGTGGAACATCTGCACCAAGTACAACATTTGCGAATCAACTGTGGTACGACAGTTCAGCTAACATTCTCTATATAAGAAATGAAGATAATGATGCCAACATAACTATTATGGCGTTAGATCAAGCTAATGATACTGTTGAGTATTTTAAATCAGATTCTATTAGGACTGCTTTAATTGAGTTTACAGATGGTGATGATGCTCTAAGCATTGCAGATGGTGGCGCTTTAACAACATCAGGAAATCTATCTATTGGTGGCTCTAATAACGAATTAAGATTTTATGAGGGTGCTAATTATGTAGGATTTGAAGCACCAGCACTAAGCGCAGATAAAATATGGGTTTTACCTAGTGCTGATGGAAGTGCTAATCAAACTTTAACAACAAATGGCTCGGGAACTTTATCTTTTGGAACACTACCTGTTGCAGGTGGTGGTACTGGAGCAACCACAATAACAGCAAATGGGGTTGTAATTGGTAATGGAACAGGCGCACTTACAGCAGTTGATCTATCTACTAAAGGAAAGATTTTAATTGGAGATGGTAGTGGTAATCCACAAGCATTAGCTGTAGGTACAAACGATCATGTTTTGACAGCAGATTCATCAGAGGCTACAGGTGTTAAATGGGCATCTGCTGGTGGTGGTGGTGGTGGACTAGCAGTTGTTACAGCAGTAAATCAATATAACGCTTCAAGTCCTTATGCAAGTTATTCATATACAGGATTTAGTTCAAGTTATGATAATTATTTAGTTTTAGTACACGCTATTTCACTTGCTGGAGATGGAGATGTAAATTTCCAATGGCTAGATGATGGAAGTGCATTAACAGGTGGTGGTTATAGAATTGCTCTAAATGGAATAGATAGTAATGCAACAGACAGACAATTAGCATCTAACAATGAAACTAGTCCAAGAATATTTGATGATTTAAAAGGTGGTGATAATGCTCCTTTTTCAGGATTTATGTATATGCAACTTGGTAGAGGTGGTCGTTGGGATAGTGATAGTTCAGATTCAGAGGGTAATGTTAGACCAATGGTTACTTGTGATTTTGTAGGAAAAGACCATTCAAACTATGCAAGGTCAGTACATGGTGGTTTTTATTATGATGATTCTGCTGGTAACACAATGAATGGTTTTAAATTAACATTTGGTGGTGGTGGCGCTAATAAAGTTTGTTTAACAGTTTATGGAGTTGTAAGGAGTTAACATGGCTAAAGATTTAATAACAGATGCTAGTGGAAATACAACAGAACAAGATGAGTCTGTTGAGTCAGCTAATGCAAGAGCAGAAAGAAAGACTGCTAATGAAGCAAAAAGATATGCTACATATAGAACAGCAGGTTATTTAGATGAAGACACAAATCAGAACACTAAGACTGTTTATGGAAGATTAGGGGAGCAACTTGATATGCTCTTTAAAGATATAGAAGCAGGAAAATTTGGAGATACTGCTAAAACAGGCTCATGGTATAAACATATCAAATCAGTTAAAGATAACAACCCCAAACCAAGTTAAGAGAGATTAAGTGGCAGGTTTAAAAGTACATACAGCTCAAACAGATTCAGCAATAACTTTAGCTGAATTAAAAGCATATTTAAAAGTAGATTCATCAGATGATGATGTAGTTTTAAATATTATTAAACAGACAGTAGATTCATGGGCGAAAGAATATACTAATAGAACTTTATGCACGACAACTTATGAGTTGTTTATAGATAGTATTTATGATGTTGATGTAAGAATACAAGAGGGTTCTTACTTAGGTATAGATCAAGACTTTTCAAGAAGAAATATTATATTACCTAAATCACCAGTATCAGCTATTAATCATGTTAAATATTATGCAGATGATGACAGCGCTACAACTTGGGCTACTTCTAACTATCGACTAGATAATGCCAGTCAACCTAGCAAATTTACTTTACAGACTGGAGCATCCTACCCAACTGGATTAAGACCAGTCAATGGTATTGAAATTAAATATACTGCTGGTTATGGCGATAATACTGCTGTTCCTATGCAAATAAAACAAGCATGTCTAATATATGGGAGTTATTTATTTGAAAGAAGAGGAGATGATGAGAAAGCAATTAAAACTCCTTATTCAGCAACATCATTGTTAGAGCCTTTTGTAGTAAGACAACTATCAACTAATCCATACAGAGGCACTTCGCACTATGGTGGAATGAGATAATGTATTTAGGCGAGTTTAGAAATAGAGTCGCTTTGCAAACTCTCGGTGGCTCTATAGATGCAGGTGGTGGTCAATCATCAACCTATTCAACACAAACAACAGTATGGTCTAAAGTAGAGCCATTATCAGGCTCAGAAGGTCTATTTGGAGATCAATTAAGAGCAACACAAGGATTTAAGTTTACAATCAGGTACTATTCAGCATTAACACCCAAATATAGGTTATATTATAGGTCTAAAGCATTTGATATCACCAGCATACAAATAATTGATGAGGGCAAAGAAAGATATCAAGAAATAATAACAACTGAGGGAGTAGCTACATAATGGCTAAACAAGGTATAACTATTTCTATGTTTTCTAACATAGAGAAGAATGTAAAAAACGCTGAGAAACTTTATCAGTTAAATGCCTCACGCCATGTAAACAGAGTAGCAACTAATTTTAGAAATGACATTATGAGAGGTATGCAACAAACACCTAAAGATGGTAGAGAATACCCAAGAGGCAAGAAAACTCATGTTGCATCATCAGCAGGAAATCCACCAGCTATAGATACTGGAAGATTAATTAATTCTATTACAACTAGACTTGCAACAGCAGGTAATCAACCTACTGCTACAGTTATGTCTAATATGGACTATTCAGCAAGATTAGAACTTGTGTTAGATCGACCATTTATGGGAGATGAGTCTATTGCATACAATAAAGCAAGAATATTTGCTAATAAAATTGCCAAGCAAGTTTCTATAGATAAACAATTTAAACCAATTAAGGTTGCACCAGCGAAGGTTAGATAATGGGATATCATTCATTCGATCTACAATCAGCTATATTTTCTCTGTTATCAGGAGATAGCAATTTGGATAGTCTAGTCGGTAATAATAAGATATTTGACAGCATAGCTCCTCAAGATACAGCATATCCTTATGTGATTATTGGTCTTGAAACAATCAGAGATGTTGGCACAAAAACCCTTGATGGTAATATTTATAATGTTGATATTGATGTATGGTCACAATATCGTGGACAGAAAGAGATCAAGGAAATAATGGAAAGAATTTACAATCTATTGAATAATGCTACAATAAGCGTAAGTGGTGCAAGTAGTATTATGAGCTATGTTGTGAACACAGTCACATTAACAGAAGTTGATGGGATAACAAGACATGGTATAGTGAATATAGATTTCACTATATTTGATAGTTAATTTAAGAGGTAATATAAATGGCAGTACAAAAAGGTAGTGCATTATTAGTCAAAATTGGTAACGCTGGTTCACCTGAAACTTTTACAACTGTAGCAGGTCTAAGAGATACAAGCATATCTATCAATTCTGAAACTATTGATGTAACAAATAAAGATTCAGCAAGAGTAAGAACTCTTCTAGCAAATGCAGGAATTAAATCATTTTCTATTTCAGGAAGTGGAGTATTTACAGATGGAGCATCTGAACAATCTGTTTTAACAGCATTTTCAGCAACAACATTTAGTAATTTTCAATTTTTAGTGCCTGATTACAATACATTTACTGGAAGTTTCCAAGTAACTGCTGTTGAATATAGTGGTACTTATAATGATGCAGTTCAATATTCTATGAGTTTTGAATCTGCTGGTGCAGTAACAATAGCGACTGTATAATATGTGGATTGAACAAAAAATATCTATTAATGAAAAGGAATATACTTGCCTTGTTAATGGCAATGAAATTGAAGTACCTTTTTTTAAAGGATATGAAAACACTCTTGAAGTAACTATTGATGGAAAAACATCACCTGTATTATCTTTGGATAATGTGGGTGATAGAGATGAAACAATTAAAATCGAGGTAAAGGTAAATGAGCATAAATCCAATAAAGGCAGAAAAACTACTAAACTTTCCAAATGATGTAAGCTATAAAGCTCGTATGTCATTGGACACTATGATAAGAATTGAAAATGCGCTAGGTTGTTCTCTTCTTAAATTAGGCAATAGATTAGCAGGTGGTGATCTAACTTTAACTGAATGTATAAGTATACTAACTCTTGGAATCAGAGCAGGTGGTAATGATGTTAAAGATAGCGATATCAAAATCCTTATAGATCAAATAGGAATAATTGAGTGTATAAAACTAACAGGAGAGTTAATTGCTCTTGGTTTAAACGCCTCTGAATCTCCTGAAGAATCTTCTACAGAAAAAAAAAGTTAGGCACAGATGAATACTTACCTGTTGATCGGTGGCTAGAAATTCTTATCGGAATGATGCACTTGCCACCCTCAGAGGTATGGAGTATGTCAATTAAAGAAATCACTATAGCCATTAATGGTTTTAAAGAATATAATACAGGTAAGAAATCTGAACCTATGACTAAGGCAGAACTAGAAAAACTAAAGGAAAGATATCCTGATTATTAATATATGGCAACAGAATTAGACAGACTAGTAGTAAAGATTGAGGCAGATTTAGGCGACCTTAAAAAGGGTTTAAATAAAGCTAACAATCAAATCAAATCATCTTCAGGAAAGATGAGTAAATCCTTTAATGAATTAGGTGGCACTCTTGATAGAGTAGGCAAGAGAGTTATTCTTTTTGGTGGTTTATTAGCTGGTGCATTTGGCGCTATTCAGATTAAAAAAGTTGTAGATGTTGGTCGACAGATTGAAGATTTACAAGTTAGGTTAAAAGCATTATTTGGCACAGCACAAGAGGGAGCAAAAGCATTTGATGTAATGGTCAAATTTGCAGGTCGTGTTCCTTTTACTCTAAATGATATACAACAAGCATCAGGAAACCTAGCTGTTGTTGCTAAAGATGCAGAAGAACTAGCAGACATATTAGAAATTACAGGTAATGTTGCAGGTGCAACTGGACTAGACTTTACTCAGACAGCAGAACAAATACAAAGATCGTTTGCAGGTGGTATCGCCTCAGCAGATGTATTTAGAGAACGAGGTGTAAGATCAATGCTCGGTTTCTCAGCAGGAGCAGAAGTTTCAGCTAGTCAAACCATAAAGGCATTTAAAGAAAAATTTGGTAAAGGTGGCGAGTTTGGAAATGTAACCAATGATTTAGCTAATACTTTAACAGGTACTTTATCAATGCTAGAAGATAAAATGTTTCAGTTTAGAAAAGCAATATCAGATGAATTTACAGTTGTATTAAAAGAAAACCTTAAAGAAATGAATAAATCTTTAGAGGATTCATCGAAAGTAATAGAAGATTTTGGAAAAAGTATAGGTAGAGATTTAGGTGATGCTTTAGAATTTATTGTGGAAAATATTGAAGAACTTACCAAAGCACTAAAGATATTAGGTGCTGTATTGACAGGTGCAGTTGGAGTTGCAATATTTAACTTTATCAAACGTGCAAATATACTTGTACTATCACTAACTGGTTTAATTCTAGCATATAATGAGTTAACAGGTGTATTGGAAAAGATAAGAAAGTCAGATAGAGAGGCACAAGAACAATATAACAGAAGTGCAGAGGCGTTAAGTGAACAAGATTTACAATTACTAAAATTAATGGAAAGTGGCGAGGCTTATAGAATAATACAAGAGTCTATTTCTGATACAATTTTAAAAACTAATGAGGCATTTGAGATTATTATTGCTACAGAGAATGAGATTAAAGATATAACAGATAAAGTTGGTAAAACTTTTGATGATGCAGGTGAAGATATCTCTCAAGCATTAGGTAAAGCAGTTGTTGAGGGTGAAAGTTTTGGTGATGCAATGAAAAATATATTTATAGATGTAGCCTCTGCAATAGTTGCTACTATTGCTCAAATCTTAATAATTGAGCCTATGATAAGAAGTTTAAAAGAATCATTATCAGGAGTAACTGGTGGTGGAAGTTTTGGACTAGGTGATGTAATAGGTAGTGTTGCTGGAGCATATTTTAGTGGTGGTGGAAAAGCTAAAGGTGGATATGTTGCTCCTAATGTTCCAGTTATGGTAGGAGAAAGAGGAGCAGAGATGTTTATGCCTACTGGTGGTGGACATATCATTCCAAATAACCAAATGGGTGGTCAAGGTGTTACAATAAATCAAAACTTAAATTTTAGTACAGGAATCGTATCAACAGTGAGAGCAGAAGTAATGTCACTCATGCCACAAATAAAACAAGAAACTGTAACTGCTGTAGCAGAGGCAAGAACTCGTGGTGGAGCATTTTCTAGGGCGTTTGGTGCATAATGACTCAACCTAGCTATCCTTTAACAATGCCTACCAGTCCTAGTAATTTTACGACTAGTGAATGGACTATTAAAAGAACTGTAGCAGTTGCTACTTCTCCTTTTACTTATGGTAGTCAAGCAGTAGATTTTGGTGGTTCTCAGTGGTCTACTACAGTTAAATTACCACCTATGAAAAGAGAAGATGCTGTTGCATGGCAAGTATTCTTTATGCAGTTACATGGTAGATTAGGAACATTTAAACTTGGCGACCCTGATGCTAAAACGATCAGAGGTGGGTTAGAATCTTCTCCTAATGTTAATGGCGCACACTCGGTTGGAGCATATTCTATAGCAATTCAAGGCGCTACTACCAGCACAGTCATATTTAAAGTTGGTGATTATATTCAATTTAGTTCGGGAGCTACTCAAAAACTACATATGGTTACAGCAGACTGCACCTCTAATGGAGCTGGTCAAGCTACAGTAGAGATAGAACCACCTTTAAAAACAGCGTTAATTGATGAGAACACTATTAATTATACAAATGCTCAAGCAATTATGAGAATGGACTCTAATGATCTAACATGGAACGCTGATAGAGTATCTTTATATGGCATTTCATTTAGTTGCTCAGAGGCTCTATAATAGCTCGAATTTGACCTTTTTCTTTAAAATTCTTACCAATATAGGTTATTTGTTTTTTTCTTCCAAATAATACTCAGCAAACTTCTTACCATCAGAGTTATTTATCATTCTTGTTTCGATATTATAACCATCTGACCTTAGATCATTGATTCTACTGGCTAATCTAAAACAATTATATTTAGATAGAGCCATTAAAGGATTTATCTTTTTACCTTTGAGCAAGTCAATTAGTATTTGTTCATTTTGTGATTTCATTTTAATCCTCATCTCTAAATTTTCTGTTATATAAAGTACCACCTATTTTATCAAGATAGTTATCAACTCTTACTATATCGTTTCCAAAATTTATTTTCTTTTTTCTTAAAAATTCAGGGTCTAAATAATATTCACAATCTAAAATGGCTTTTTCAATATTACCAACATTGTAATTTCTTAATAATCTTTTAAATTTTCTATGATAACTGGTTTCTTCAATATCTTTTTTATCAAAACCATAATCAGTCAAAATATCTTCAAATATATCAAGTATATTTTTCATTTCTTCTTTCGTTTGTGTTTCACTCATTTTCTATTACCTTTATTAGTTTATTCAAATACCATTTACACTTTTTTAAATCTTCTAAACCATTCTTTGTTTTATACCTAGAAACATATTTGACTATGTTACCCTCTAGGAAATTCATCTTCTGATCTATAATAAAATCACTCACCTCAATCTTGCCTTGATTATAGTGAGTGGGTTTGTTAATTACATCATCATCAAATGGGCTATCAGACATTTTTTTTCTCTAGTTTTTTTAAGTTTGTATAATAATCAGCTACAGCAGAATCAGATTGATAATCTTTTTCGCTATAATTTTCTTTTGGTAGTTTACCACCCTTATATAAGATACACCTGTTCCTGCACTCATTTATGATTTTATCAATGTCCATAATTTACTCCTTTAAATATTCCTTTAAGTGGTAACAAATTATTTTGCTACCACCAACAAGGAAATGTTTATTTTATAGTTTTCCAGTCTTCAGAATACATGCACATACCATGTCCATCTTTTGGATAAAAATGTTTTTCATCTTCAGTAGAACTTAATGTTTTATATACAAACTGATCTGAAAGTAATTGAACCACTTTACCAGTCTTGGTTCTAGCAAAACATGGTTCAGTATGCTCAATTAAATCGCCTATACTCGGTTTTTTCATATATAACCTCTCGTTTTTTATTAACATTAATACATATTGGGTTATTAGTCAAACCCATTATGTCCTTTATTTGGTTGATAATCTAAGTTTATTTATGAAGAGTCACAGTAATATGACTCTTTTTTTATGCCTTTAAATCAGATAGACTTTGATTATGAAAGTAACAAATGAAATATTAATGCGAGAGATTATTGGTCTTAAAAAATCAGTTGATCTAAATACAAGAGATATCATTGAGCTGAAACAAATAGTAGCTCAAGGTAGAGGCGTATTCAAAACATTAGCATTTCTTGGAACTGTTGCTATTGGATTTTTGACATGGTGGAATTCATGAGTTTTGAAATTTTAAATCTTTTAGGTAGTTCGCTAATGGGTGGGATTCTAGCTATTTTTGGAGCTAGAGCCAAAGCACAACAAGAGCAACAGAAGATGTTAATGCAAAGAGCAGACTTTGTAGAAAAATCTAGAGATAAAATAAGACAGATGGGAAATCCAAACTTCTTTAGTATGACTCGAAGAATAATTGCATTGACCTGTATATTCTCAATTATATTATTGCCAATGATTGCTGGTATATTTCAAGTGCCAATATATATTCAAACTGAGGTTACCACTGGCTCAGATTGGTTTTTATTTAGCACAGAGCAAACTAATACTGTATGGAAAGAAGTTCATGGTATACCATTTTTAGAGATGCACAAAAACGTAGTTATATCAATTATCGGACTTTACATGGGATCGTCCATTAGCTCAAAGAGTTCATAGGAGATTTTTATTATGGACTGGAAATTTATTTTGAAAGGCATTGGAATAATTTTTATCATGTGCCTGTTGTTATCTTTAGAGGCTAGAGCAGACACAACTTCAAATGGTGCTACTGACCTAAACCAAACTAACCAAAGTGGCACGAACACAAGTATATCAGGTGGGTATTCTCAAGAAGAAACAACGACCTATCAATCAGGTAGTTCTAGCAATAGTACGACTACTAACACAACAAACGCTAATACAAAAACTGCTGTTAATACAGCTAATGCGCCATCACTTTCTTCATATGGTCAAGATAGTTGCCTAATTCCTATCACAGGGTCAACCAGTACAATATCATTAGGTATTGCTATTGGAACTTATGTCGAGGACAAGGAGTGTTCTGTTAGGAAAACTGCTAAGCTCCTCAAACAAATGGGTTTATCAATCGCCTCAATCGCATTGCTTTGTGAAGAAATGCCTATGGTTAAAAATGCGCTAAGAATATCAGGAACACCCTGCCCACTTTTGCATGAGGGTAAAAGCTATATTGGTGAAGAGGCTATGAAGATATTAAACATGAGAGAAAAAAATAATTCACAAATTGATAATAACAAACCATCTATGACTTGGAATGATTAGAGCAATGTTTTTTAGTTTAATATTATCAAGCTGTGCTACCACACACTCGGTTACATTAGGTGAGATTAAAGTTTATGGAGCTAATGAAATATGGATTTACGAGCCTGTAAGAAAATGAGATATTTAATACCCCTATTATTTCCTTTGACTTTATTTGCAGAAACTACTGGTAATTTAATTCCACAGCAATTCTTTAATAACAATCAAGAACATAATGGTTGGACTTGCACAGACCCATCTCACAATCATGGCAACAGCATTGTTGCTGGTGTTCATGGGGATTTTATAGAAAACACTATTACACTAGGAGATACACTCAATCAATCACAAATTAATGGGGGCTGGACTTCAACGCTTGGCGCTGATATGTGGGGCTGGAACTCCTACGATCAGCAAATAGAGATGATTCAAACCATAACAGATTCAAATGGTTCTACTACTACTCAGAAAAGAAATGTTTTTATATCAGGTTGCAATGGATATAATTGTGGTAGCTATGAAACTTATACAGATAGCTACATACAAGGGATTAATAATCAAAGTGACTACGATATTAAAGTAAGATTTAATTTTAGCGAGTCATCTCAGTCTACTGCGCACAGAGCCATAGATTTGAAAAACCCTACATTGATAGTAGAACACAGTTTACTAAACACAGATCAGGTACAACAATTAAATACAATAAACTCAACTTTTAAAGATACAGTTCAGGAAATAGAATTTATACCCATTGCATCAATAGAAGAAGTTACATTTGAACCAATAATACAAAATGAAATATATGTTACAGAAGAAATAAGCATCATGCCTGTTGATACTGTAGAAGATATAAACAAAGGCATCATTGATGTTTTTAAAATAGAAGAGGTTAATTATGACAATAAATCGGAAGAGCAAACATTCTCAACAGATTTCCAAGAGCAAGAAATTGTCTTTGAAACAAGAGAAATCCAAGAAATTACAACAACAGAAACAATCAGAGAAGAAATTAACGAGGAAACCTATGAAACAAACTTTGAAACAAGAACTACAGGACAACCAATTCGAGAAAGCAATACAGTTGCACTCAGAGAAACAGAAACTCAGGAAGAGCCAAGAAGAGAAGATGATCGACTATCAGAAAGAGATGAAAGACAGCCTGTTGAAGAGCCTAGATCAGAAACAACACAGACAGAAGAATCAAGTGAGTCAGTTGCAGAAAGACCTAATGAAAGCGAATCAGAGGGAAGAACAGAAGAAACTGAAACAGTCACAGAAGATAGGGTACAAGAGCAAAATGAAGATGAAAGAGTTGCTGAAGAAAATGAAGTATCATCTAACACTGATGATGAGAGAGTTGCAGATGATAGAGATACAAGTGAAACTGAAAGTGAAGAGTTGGTTTCAGTAAAGGATATGATAGAAGAAGTAAATGCTACTATTACAAGAGTTGATTTAAGATTAATTGCAACCCAACAAATACTAGCTAAAGCAATGATCAGTAATTTAGATATTGACAGCTATTACAAGTCAGATAATAATGTGTTTAATAAACGAATATTTAATGGTGGTGAATTTTATGAAACGAGAAGATATGTTGATCAGAGAAATTTGGTGGCTGAGAATCAGGGTACATATTTTGACCCTCTCAATGTTTATCAAACAAAACTACAAGAAATTAATGATAAAATTAGGATTTTAGAAAGAGATTAATATGGGTGATTTAGGCGTAAAAGAGTGGCTTGGAATTATAGGTTTACTATTTACNTTAGGTGGTCTTGCTGTTCAGCAAGGCACTATTTTGGAAAAGGTAGCTAAACTAGAGTCAAGAAGTATGCCCGATGTTAAACCCTTGAACGATCAGCTCAATAGTGTGGTTACGAGGGTTGAGCTGATCGAACTGAAAGTTGAAAGATTAGATTTAAAAAGTTCCAACCCTTTATTTAAGTGATTCTCTTAATTTAGGTTTAACCAAACCTTTTAAGAACTCCTCTTTACCTATCACATTATTAAATACCGATATTTTCATCAGACAAGCGTCTAGTTTATCATCAATATTATCTTCTTTAGCATCGACTATTGACACTATATCTTTAAAAATATCATTCAATAAATTACTTTTTTCCTGATTATTTTTATCATTCAACTTATTTATTATTTCACTTATATTTACATCACTCATTTTTTTATCTCCAAATTTATTAATTTATCTCCAAGATTCACCATGAACCCAAGCTACAATACATTTTCTTACGCCTGATTTAATTGGATTGACTTTATGAGTATAGAAACTAGTGAAACCTATCAAATTAGGCTCATTTTCACCCATTCCCGCATTTGCTATAAACTCATCTCCACCATGTTGAAAAACTAATTCTCCACCTGTAAAATCGCTGTTAAGCAACCAGCTAATACTAATTTTTCTAGTTGAGGCTATGCCATCACTGATGTCAGAGTGCCAATTATAGTAGTCGCCTTTTTTATACTCAAGATATTGAATATCACCAATGCTAGATATTTTATAATTGAAAACAGAGTTAAATTTTATTGCTTGTTTTTTAATTGCTGTGCCAAAAATTGAGTCAATAGGTATTCTCCAGCAGTCAACTGATCGTATGCCTTCTTCATTAGAGTTGACTCTAGCCACTGTTTTATCACCTATTTGTTTTATACTATCTGTTAACATATTTGTAGATATATCAGTGGTATTTCTTTTCTGAATAATGCCATATCGAGGGTCTAAGTTTGAGTCAGACTTATGTTCTTCAAAAAATTTATCTTTCATTGGATGTATAGTCATATGGTTTCTCTTAAAAAGGCGTGGGCAGGAAAATCAAAAACCTACCCACTAATGCACCTAAGCGGGTGCGAGGAAAAATCTAAAAAGGTATTTCTTCGGATGTTTTATTAACCAATACCTCATCTACTTTTTCTTTGAACTCCTCTATCTTCTTAGGAAGTTCAGTATTTCTTTCTTCAGGTACACCATTCATTTCATTTTTAGTATGAAAAGCAAGATTCATGTTGCCTGTACTCCATTCTGTATCTTCTCCTTTATAAGCATATACGTTCAAGTCTTTGCCATCAATGTTTATATTTCCTTGTAGATCATATGCTCTTTCAATAGGTTTACCAGTTTCTCTATCTGTAGGCACAAACATTACGCCTACTTCTGCATAGATTGGATAATAATTTTTAGTTACCTGCTCCCCATTGGTTTTTGTTTTAGTGCTGGTGAACTGCGCCACAATAAGTTTCTGACCATATTTGAGTCTTTGTACTTGTTGTCTTAAATCAGTTCTTTCTTCTTCAGGAAGATTGTGTTTCCTAAGTTGAGATTCAAGCTCATTTAGTGCCTTGTTTTCACCCTCTTCTTCGGGTTCTTTAGGCTCAAAATTAATCTTGCCTACCCTCATAAGAAGTTGATCTTCTTTGGGGTCTTGTAGTCTACCATTTTCATAAGTTATTTTAGTCATTATGCAAAGCTCCTTGATGTTGATTTATTAGTTGTTTTGTTTTCTCTACCCTGTAATAGGTTTTTTTGATTTTCTTCTACTGCGCCAGTGCCATCATCATCTTCATTTTTTTCAGTTGGTAATGAAAGCAATGAAGAGAAAAGACTTCTCTTAGCATAAGTATATGCAGACTGTTTAGACCATATAGACTTATTTTCTGCATATAAAGTTATCTCAGACGAAACAGATTCCATAGTTTTAACATAAGTTATTGTAAGCCTAAACCTACATCTATCTCTATGTTCAGGATCACTAGAGTTTGGTACTTCAGTACATTCACTTAAAAGATCATGTTTCAGTAGTATTGGCTCACAGGTTTTAACAATTATATCTATTGGAATATATTTATTCTTAAAATGACCCTGTTTATCCTCACCAAACCCATTTTCATGGATTTCTTTTCTAGCCTTTAGAAGAGCATACAAATGACAATTTGCCTGTTCTCCTTTTTTTATCAGCTCCTTTAATGGAGTATCTTGTTGTATTTGATTGCTCATTTATTGTAATCTCCTAGTAAGTTTATATATAAATAACTCTTTATTGATATCATCTATAGGCGCATCTTGAAATAAGTCACTCCTTATAAATTCTGACATAAAAAAGTCTGTTTTGTTTCTTATACCTAAATCTTTTTGCACATGATATTTAGCATCAAGTGTAGCTGTATTCAGATAATGTCTTTCTAAAAACATTATAAGTATCTTGTTATTGAGAAAATCGTCTAACCAATACTTATCATCTTCTAAAAAAGTTTTGTAGTATGCTATAAATTCTTTAAAGTCTTTCATATCAATACTCGTTATTTACAGCTAGACACAAACTGTCTAACTTGTCACCCATTATGACCTCATCAAAATTAATTGCAACCATAAATTGACAATATGGGTTATAAATATTATATTATTTCCAAGCAGTGTTTCTGATGAAATATGCAATAACTGATAACAAATAAAGGAATAATATGCACTTACGAGATTATCTTAATGTAAAGAATAAGACATTGGCATCATTCAGCAATGATTGTGGTATACCCATAACAACTATGTCTAAGTATAAATATGGAACTAGAATACCATCTAAGGACAATATGGTTAAAATTTATCATATTACTCAAGGCACTGTAGAGCCAAATGACTTTTATTTAAAATGAGTTTTACAGCGTTGAAATGGGCTAGTGAGCAGAATACTGGTAACTCTACCAGTAAACTTTGTTTGATGATGTTAGGTAACTATGCTGATGAGAGTCATTCATGTTTCCCTAGTCAAGAACATCTAGCTACTTTATGTCATTGTAGTAGGAGAACGATCAACACATACATTAAGACTTTAGAGAAGAAGAAACTCATAACAATAACAAAGTCGAGCAATGGGTTAAAAATAAACAACAGATACACGCTAAATATATCCAATGAGAAAATATTGCACAATGGAATTTCCAATGAGAAAGAAACGACAACCCAATGTGCAAATATTTCTCAGTATACTAATATAACTAAACCTAAAAAAACAAGGGAGTTTAAGGTTAGAAGTAAAAAGAATAGGAATTTTTTAGCAGGATAGAAGAGAGGTAGAAAATGTATAACAAATCAGCAAACATCATGTTATTTTTAGCATGGATTGGACTTGTAATATGTTGCATGATTGCTATTTATTATGGATAGTGGTAAATAATTCTGATCTACCCACACAACAATATAATTTAAAACGAGAATGGAAAGAACAATGAATGATAAAAAAAACGAGAAAAATATAGATGGCGTTTATACAGCAAGAGATTTATATACAGATGTAATGGATTTATACGCTGGTAAGACTTTCAAACAATACAATGTGGGTTTCAAAGACCTGCACCCTTATTTGAAGATACTTAAACCAAGTTTTAACATATTTACTGGTACACCAAATTCGGGCAAAAGTTCTCTAACACTGGATATAATGATGAGATTAGCTAAAAGCGACAATATGAAGTTCTTGCTATTCTCACCCGAAAGTGAGCTGGGTGTTAATTTGCAGAGGGTTATTGAGAAATATTTGCACAAACCATTCTCAACAGTATTCCCAAACAGAGCCACAGAAAAGGAAGTAATAGAGGCATTGAAGTTTATACAAGAACACTTTTTATTCATTGATCGTAAAGGTGGACTACCTGATGTTGACTGGATTTTAGAGAGAGCAAAATTTTGTGTAGATAACTACAGTATTGATGGACTGTTAATAGACCCTTATAACGAGCTATCACCTGTTAGAACCCTAAGAGAAGATGAGCATATCAGCATGTTGATTAGTAAGATCAAAAGATTTAACAGGGAAACCAACACCATAACATTCCTTGTGGCGCACCCAACCAAGCAGATTAGAAATACAGAGGGTAAGTTTGAAGTAAAGAGTGCCTATGATATTAGTGGTGGCGCAATGTTTAACAATAAAGGAGATACAATCACCATTGTTACAAGGGATTTTGAGAACCATGTAACTCAAGTAAGAGTATGCAAGGTAAGAGAAGACACCATACAAGGCTCTATTGGTGAGTGTACGCTTAAATTTAACCCTAAAACTAGGTGTTATGAAGATACAGGGTTTGTATATTAGCAAATACTAATGTAAATAATTGCAAATAATTGTAAATATATGTTGACCCATTATGGGTATATGTTAATATGTATATATGGAGTTGATAAAAACTCTTAAATATAACGAGAAACGAGGAAAATTATGGAAACAGTAAACAACAACGACTTTTTTGATTATTCAAAAAGAAAATATGGTGTGCCATCAAGTGAGATATATGGACAGTGTTGGAGTATGCAATATACAATGACTGATGAAATATCAGATTTTATATGTAATGTTATAAAACCTAAAGATGTAAACATTATAGATTGGTCTGAATTGATTGATTGGAATAATGGAAAATATGATAAACGATTAGATAATGAAGATTCTAAAAATATGACAGATGAACAATTTGAAATATTAAGAAGAATGGCATTAGTTGAAGATACTCTTAAAGAGATATATCCACAATAAATATTTATCTATCCAAACCAAAAGAAGAGTAGCCATGTGGTTGCTCTTTTTTTTTATTTACTGTATAAAAAGGATATATGCCTAAAATAGTAAATAAAGATACAGAGAAGTCAGATATGGTAACTATGTTATCGGGTTTAGGTATAACCCACGATCAGATATGTTCTGTACTCAAAATCAGTAAACCCACCCTTTATAAATACTATCAACAGGAGCTTAATTTAGGAAAAGCAGAGGCTAATACTAAGGTTGCTCAAAATCTGTTTAGGATGGCTACTGGTGAGGGCAGAGAGGCAGTAACAGCGAGTATATTTTGGCTAAAGACTCAAGCTCACTGGAAAGAAACACAGACTATAGAGGTTAGAGATGCTACAGAAGAAACAGAAAGATTCAAAGAACTGGCACAAAGAATTCGAGATCGTAGGCTCTCAGAATCAGATAGCGATAAACTTACTCACTGAATGGTGGGATAAAGCAAGAGATAAGCAGATTATCTCACAAAACCCTAAGTACAATATACATCTAATAATCGCAGGAAGAGGATTTGGCAAGACACTTGCGGGAAGTTACGACCTCATTGAATATTGTTTGTTAAACGCTGGTGTAACAACAGCAGTCGTTACTCCAACCTATGGAGATTTAAAAAGAGTAGTTTTTGCGGGAGAGTCAGGACTGATAAAGATTATACCGCCTGAACTCTTGTCGGATAGAGGCTACAACAAGTCAGATAGCACCATAACTTTCTACAATGGCTCTATGATTGTTGGCGTACCTGCTGAGTCCTATGATCGACTTAGAGGACTAAACATCTCAAGAGCATGGTGTGATGAGTTGGCATCTTGGAACTACAGAGAGGCGTTTGACAACCTAATAATGGCGCTAAGGATAGGAGATAACCCTAAGTGCATAATAACCACTACACCTAGACCTATACCGATCATAAGAGAACTTGCAAAAAGAGATGATGTCGAGGTGATTAGAGGCTCTACCTTTGAAAATGCGGATAACTTAGCTCAATCAACTGTTGAAATGTTCAAAGAGAGATATGAGGGTACTCGTATTGGTAGGCAAGAAATTTATGGTGAGATTCTTGAGGACATAGAGGGAGCATTATTTAATTATAAAGATATCGAACAGGCAAGGCTAAACAC
>JGI24004J15324_10000107_pt1 | contig 29500 bp, 21 predicted proteins | sample LinPmetageLP32_FD_15324 | JGI IMG/M metagenome (IMG submission 15324)
GTGGAAAAATTCGTCAAGCTCGAGTTATTAAGAATTTTAAGCAAGATCAGGACGTAAATAAAAAAATGTTTAGTAAAGCATTAGAATTAGTAGCATAATGAAAAAGTTTATTTACATAACCTTAATAAGTTTCTTCTGGGCATGTAGCCCAGAGGAGCTTATTTTACCTTACCCCTGTTTGGGAGATTGTGATACAGCTTTTTATATTGATCCTTTAGTATCACCTGGAGTTTATCAGGATACTAATGGATATTGGCATATAGAGCACCAAGGAATACAGTATTTTACTATAAAGGGTAATACTAGTGAATTACATCCTGATTATGTTGTTAATGGAGTTCCATTAATTGAAACTGTATTTGATACCAATTATTGGGTATGGATAGACAGTATAACATTTACAGTACCATTATTTAGTGCATTAGGATATTTTACTAATGGTAATTTTACAAACCCTATTCCAATTGGTAATTTAACGTATACTATAGAAGATATGGCTGATGTATTTCCCCCTTTAAATATAGCTGGGTATTCTGTTAATCCTAACCAATGTTTGGATTGCCCTTATTCTCAGACATTATTAGGAACTTACAGTAAATATAATACTCACCCTCAACAACAAATATTTTTTGATAATCAAATGGTTGGAGATACTGCTACTGTTTTTATTAAAACAATATTTAATAGTGAGATAGAAATAGAAAAACAATTTAATATAATATTTGAATAATATGAAAGAAATAAAATTAACCCCACAACAGATTATAGACAACCAAAAATCAGAACTTATTGATGATTTATTAGCAACAACTACAGTAATGGAAGAAGTTTGGAATTACCACCCAGAAAATCCTAACAAAAAAGATCCAGTTAAAGAATTTAAAGTTTTAACCGAAATTAAAGCTGATATAGAGAAGGAATTAGCGGAATTAGATAAATAGTACATATTTATAACTAAACGTTATTATGTATATTTACAAAGCAAAATGTGAAAGAGTAGTTGATGGTGATACTATTGATGCTACTATTGATCTTGGTTTTGATACTTGGAAAAAAATTAGAATTAGATTAGTAGGAATTAATGCTGCAGAATCTCGTACTAGAGATTTAGAAGAAAAAGCAAGGGGATTAGCTGCTAAACAATTTGTTAAAGATATTTTGATAAAGCATAAAAATGAATTTATATTACACTCACAAGGTGTTGGTAAATATGGAAGATGTTTAGGAGAAATATTTTTAGGTGATGTAAAGTTAAATGAATTGTTAATTACAGAGGGACATGCTGTAGAATATTTTGGAGGTAAAAGATGATAGATAAAGATAAAATATTTCAACTATTTGTTGATGGGAAAAATATTAGTGATGAGCAAACTAAATCCGAAATAAAGGAATTTATGAATGGTCCATTTGCAAAAATAGGAATGTTTGTCAAGCTAATCCAAAACCACCATATATTTCATCAAAAACTAGAAAAATTTCTTAAAAAAGAACAACCAAATTATAATGTAGAATCTACTAAAGAGGCATCAGAGTTTACTGTATATCATAGAGCTTGGAGTTATATTAAAAATATTAGTTTAGAAAATCACGATGACGTTAATGCTATTATAAATTTTGATAATAAAGTATTTTTTTCTACATTAGATAATGCTATTATATTTTTTCAAAATTATGAAGAGTACGAAAAATGTGCGCATCTTTTTAAAATACAAAAAGTAGTTAAAGAAATTTAACAAATAACTAGGTTACCCAAAAATCCTTATGTATCTTAGGATTACAGGTTTAGGGAAAAAAGGGAATAAGAAAGAGTTGGAAATAAAGGTAAAAAAGGGGTAAAGATACCCTATTAATCAATATAATCAATTATGAAAAATAAGGAATACATTATTAAGTTATTAGAAAAATTAGAAGGTAAATTTGCACAATTAGACTTTATAACTACCAGACAAGAACCGTTAGAAACTTATAAAAAAGTTCTTAGTGAAGGTAGGGAAATTATAGCAGATGTAAAATCAGCAATAGAAAGATAAACAAATAAAAGGTTATGAAATTATCAGCAGAACAAATCCAATCAAATTGGGAAATATTTTTAGATAATATAAATGTTCATATCCCAGGAAATAGGGGAGAACAATTATCTAGTTTTTATAAACGTTATGAAGAACGTGTTATACTAATGCCAGCAGCTCATAAAAAAGAATACCATGGAGCATTTCCAGGTGGTTATGTTGCTCATGTAAATAGGGTAGTTGAAGGATCACTTAGATTATATGATATGTGGGAAGAAATGGGTTGTGATATGACTACATTTACTAAAGAAGAGTTAGTATTTTCTGCTATTAATCATGATTTAGGTAAAATGGGAGATAAAGAACATGAATCATATATTCCTCAGACAGATAAATGGAGAAAAGATAAATTAGGTGAGGATTATATGTTTAATAAAAAATTAGCATTTTGTTCTGTCCCAGACCGTGGGTTATTTTTACTTCAACAGCATGATATTTCTTATTCGTTTAATGAAATGGTAGCAATCCAAACTCATGATGGTTTATATGATGTAGCTAATGAAAAATATTTAAAAGCATTCATGCCAGAACAAAAACCTCGCACATCTTTACCATATATTTTACATCAAGCTGATTTAATGGCAGCACGTATTGAATTTGAACAAGAATGGCTTCCAAAGTTTTCTAAGGATAGCGTGGCGTCCGTAAAAAAGAATTATACATTGGGGGTGAAAACAAATACAAAATCCAAAGCACTTAATACTGTTTCAAGTCCCGGATTAAAAAATATGTTAGATAGTTTATGATATTACAAATTATTACTATAATATTAAGTTTATTAGTCGTTATTCTTGGATATACGACTTTTAACCTTTTACGAAAAAATGAAAAAGCAGAAGATATTATAGTACAATATAATGAATATTTAACAGAATTTAATAAACAAATTAAATTTACGGGTGATCGCCTTAAGAAAATAGATGATAAAGGTACATTTGAAAGTGATGATGAAATTGGTTGGTTTTTTCAACAAATTAAGAACCTACAAGAAGGAATAGATAAGTTCCGCATTAACTAAAAATGGTACGAAAAAGAAGAAAAAAGAGTAAAAATTACTTTACTCAAGAGACAGAGGACTATATTGTTAAATACAATAACCAACCAGATCCTGAAATAAGAAGTAAAATATATGAAACTCATATACACTATCCTTTTTTTAAACTTACACAAAATATAATTCATACATTCAAATTTTACCATACTGAAGTAGAAAATTTAGAACATCTACAACATGAAATAATAACTTTTTTATTATCTAAAATGCATTTATTTGATCCAACAAGAGGGGCTAAAGCATATTCATATTTTGGTACTATTGTTAAGCGTTGGTTAATATTATATAATACTAAAAATTATAAAAAGAAAATTAAAAAAGTTGATGTAGATATTTTAACAGGTGAAAATTCATCTCATGTTTACAATATAGGAGATGATAAAGTAAAAAGTGACTTAGACAAATATGTTGATTTATTTGTAGCATATACTAGTGAAAATATTTTAGAACTTTTTCCAAAAAAGAATGATGCCCAAATAGCGGATGCTATTTTAGAATTATTTCGTAAAAGAGAAACTATTGAGGTTTTTAATAAAAAAGCACTTTATATTTATATTCGTGAAATAGTAGACGTAAAAACTCCAAAGATTACTAAAATAGCAGATAAACTTCATGATATATTTAAATCACAATATATATTTTTTTTAGAAAACGGCTACGCTAGATTCTAATCCCCTTCTATATCCATATTTATAATAAAATAACATTATGGGATCATTAGACAATATTGTATTTAAGAAGAAAAAATTCTCAGATATTTTAAGTGAAATTTACGATAACCAAAAGAAAAAAGAGGCTCAAATAACGGGTTTAATTTCAGAATTAAAACCACTTATAAATGACATAGGTGATGCTACTTTAATTGTTCCACTTATTAAAGAATATATGGAAATTGGCGTTCGTAACGATGAACAATTGATTAAAATGGCTACAATAGTACAGCGTGCGCTTAATAATAGTAGCGGTGAAGATTCACTTGGAATAACGGAAGCAGAAAAAGCAGAATTATTAGAAGAGTTAGATAAACTTAATACTAATTTCGAGAAAGAAAAAGATGGCGATAAATAAAGCAGGATTTGGTGGTTTAAATCAAAATTTTAATGGAGTTGGATTGGATCAAAATGATATCCAAAATCAATTAGAAACATTAAATGCCCAATTTATAACTGCTAGAGTAACTGACATTATAATAAGTAATACTCACCCTTTATTTAATGAATATGGTGGTTGGAATGGTTTAGGGACAATATTTTTTGAACCTCTAAATAATTTATCATCTAAAAAAGGTACAGTTAATAACCCAATTGCAACTCCTTTATTACCCTATTTAAAAAATTATCCCTTAGTAAATGAATTAGTTATATTATTTAATTTACCTGGAAAAAATATTAGTAATAGTACTAATTCTACTAATATTCTTCAATACTATTATTTAAATCCAATAGGAGTTTGGAATCATCCTCACCATAATGCATATCCAAACTTAATTAGCCCAAGTAAAAATGCAAGTCAAGACATTGATTATGAACAAATTGAAAGTGGTATTGTAAGAAGAGTAAATGATATAAGTGAGGATCTTAATTTAAATAGTCCTCTAACAGATGCTGGATCTTTTGTAGAAAAAACAAATGTCCATCCATTACTTCCATTTGCAGGTGATATAATACACGAAGGCAGATGGGGGAATTCTATAAGATTTGGGAGCACAGTTCCTCCAACATCAATTTCTGGGTCATCTAATAGTGTAAATTATCAAAATAATTGGTCATTTGTAGGACAAAATGGAGATCCTATTACAATTTTAAGAAATGGTCAACCAAAAGATTCATCTACAGCAGGATTTTTACCTTTAATAGAAGATATAAAAGAAGATTTAGCTTCAATTTATATGACTTCATACCAACAAATACCATTAAGGGCGGCAAGTGAAAACTTTTCTGCTATGCAACCAGAACCCTTATTACCAAGAGAATATTTTAAACCACAAATTATATTAAATTCAGGCAGATTAATTTTTAATGCTAGTAGCGATAGTATAATAGCTAGTGCTAAAGATTCAATTGCTTTATCCTCAAATAGTCAAATTGGTTTAACATCAAAAACAATTACTTTTGTTGCTGATTCAATTAAATTAGGCAAATCAAATGCAGATTCCCCCGCTTTATTAGGAGGGCCATTTATAGATCAATTTAAAATTTTATTAGAACAAATTCAAGTCTTAGCATTTGCATGTTCAGGTTTAGAGGGCTATGATTTAGAAGCTACAAACATTGAAACATCAGGAATTGATTCTGCGGGTCAAGCATTAGATGAAACTTGCCAAAATATTTTAAATTTATTACCTAATGATAATAAAATTACATCACCCCTATTGTCTAATAATATAAGAGTATCATAATGGTAGTATTAGTAAAAGAATTTACCGCTAAAAAGAATGGGAGTGTAATAGAACTTTATGCCGATGGTAAACTCATAGCAACTAGACCATATAAAAATGGTACCCCTGAATCTATTCAGGAAAGACTCCTTATAACTTCAGTAAATAGTGTAGGTATTTTCGGAGATAATGATGATAATACATACAAATTAGAAGAAGTCAAAAAACCCCAACCTGTAATTTCTACAGAACCTGAAAATCCAATTTCAACCAAAAATCCAAATAATGTAGGAGGAATAGGTTCTCAATCTTATTTAGCATCAACTACAACAATTAAAGATGGTGTAAATGATGTAGCTTATATAAATTTAATTTCCCTAAATGATGGTTCTTTAAAAACAGAAACAGTATCATTATTAGAAAATGCACCCCCTAACAAATACTCAAAAGCAGAATTTAGTTTACCAAATGATCAACTAATAGAAAATGCTTTAAATCAACTTCAAATTGATAATAATGTTGATGTAGGAACATATCAACAGATAGATACACAATATTTTCAAGTCCCTAATACTATAAAAAAAGAATATATTATTAAAGGACAAATAATTGACTTTTATGAAGATAAATTTATAAAAGGAGCAAATGTAATGTTACCTCTTCCTGGTACAAAATTTAATACTAAAACTGATAAAAATGGTAGGTTTACTATTAAAGCAATATACCCTATATCTAAGGATACAGAAAAAGTAACATTAAGACCTCCAATATTAATTACAGCAAAAGGATATATACCTAAAAAAATTAATCCCTATGCTTTAGATCAAACTGTAAGAGAAGATCTTAGGACAACACAATTAAAATCTACTAAAGGTTTAACAGATGAAGCAAAGGCTGAAGTTGGAAGAATAACTAAACAGGTAACAACTGCTATACAATCTTTAAAAGGAAAAAAATTATCATTTAAAGTTTTACTTAAAAAGTTTGTTAAAATAGTAAAAGAAAGATTAATTCCTTTTCTTTTAGATATGTTAAAAGCATTTTTAATAGGTAAAATAATAGATATTATAAAAGGAAAACTATCAGTAAAAGATGCTCAAGGACCTTGCCCAACCCCTGAAGAAATACGAAGATTAATAAGTAAAAGAAATAGAATTGTTAAACAACTTAATCAAATATATAAAATAGTAAATACTGCTTTAGTAGTATCTGGAGTATTAGGTGGGATAGCAACAGTTATATTAATAGCTGCTGAAATTATAAAAAATCTACCCCTCCCAACATCTGTACCCCCTGGAGCTGGTGTGCCTACATCTTTAATTTTAGGTTTCCAAGAAAAAATAAATAAAATAGTAATATTAGCAGGTTTTCTACAAACTTTTTCACTAGCAATATCAGGAGCTTTATTAGTATTATTAGCTTTATTAAAACAAGCCTTGCAATTATTAAAAATGTTAGATTATCAATTAGAAAGATGTAGTGCTGATCAAGAAGATTTAGAAAATTTAGATTTTACTTTAGCTGATGATGCTAGTAGTGATACTCAAGTAGACTCATTAGTAAATGGTTTTTCTTTAGCTGTTAAGATTGATAATAAAAATATAGTAGGTTCATTACAAAGAAGATATGCAGTTGCAACTAACTCACAAGGAGTTGAAATTTTAAAAGGAGAACCTTCATTTAGCGCTGGTGAACAAATATTAATTGATGAACTTGCGTTTTATATACGATCAAATAATTTAAAAGCTAACTAGTTTAATATTTATAATAAATCAATACGATATGAAATTAAGTCAATTAAAAACAATTGTAAAAGAAGCAGTAAAAGAGGCGATACAAGAAGAAATGAAAGAAATTCTTATTGAAGCTGTTCGTGCACCTAAACAAGTAGTACATGAAACAGTAGCAATACCCCAAACTTCACTACCCAAAACTGATAAAGCAACATTAAGAGAAAATATGATAAATGTTTTAGATAGTATGAGACCTGGAGCAAACGGTACATTAAACGCAACAACTGGAAATACTCCTTTACAAGTTACAAGTACTGATACAATGAATGGTTCTTTACCTCAAGGAGAAGTAAATATGGATCAAATAATGGGTTTAATGAATAAAAAATAATTAATGGCATTTGGAGCAACTAGAATATTTCCCAATGATTTAAATCCTAGCGTAGCTATTGGGTTTAATCTTCCTATGAATGAAGGTGGGGTATTTACTCCTAACTATCAAACTCAACAAGCAATTAAAAATAATCTAATTAACTATTTTTTAACAAACCCAGGAGAAAGACCAGGTAATCCTACTTTTGGAGCAGGTATAAGAAATTTTATATTTACTCAAATTGATACACAAGATTTAAATTATATAAAAGATGATGTTCAAACAAAATTAACAACATTTTTTCCTGATGTATTAGTACAAGAATTAACAGTTTTACCAACAGAAACAGAAAATGAAATACAAATAAATATAACATATAGTGTAAAAGATACGGGTATAAATGATACACTATCATTAAGCTTTAACTAATGGCAGTAAGAAGAAACATATCATATTTAAATAAAAATTTTAGTGATTATAGAGATCAATTAATAAATTTTTCTCAAACTTATTTTCCTAAAACTTATACCGATTTTGATGATACATCACCTGGTATGATGTTTATGGAACAAGCTTCATATGTAGGAGATGTTTTATCTTTTTATTTAGATAGTCAAATACAAGAAAATTTTCTACAATATTCAAGACAAACTAGTAACTTATACGATTTATCTTATATGTACGGGTATAAACCTAAAGTAACAGGTTTATCATCAGTACAATTATCTTTTTATCAATTAGTACCTTCTGTTGCATCAGCAAGTGGTGCAGATACTTTATATGTTCCTAATTATGAATATGCTTTAAATATTGGTGCTAATACTGTAGCTACAACCCAAGGTGGTACAAGTTTTACAATAGAAGACCCAGTTGATTTTACAGTTTCAAACTCATTAGATTTAACTGAAGTAAGTATAGCTCAAGTTTCAAATAATAATCCAACCTATTATTTATTAAAAAAACAACGAAATGCCCTATCTGGAAAGATAGCAAGTACAACTTTTAGTTTTGGAACACCACAAGAATTCCCTACAGTAATTATACAAGATCAAAATATTGGTGGTATTATAGATTGTTTTGATACAGATGGAAATCAATGGTATGAAGTTGATTATTTAGGACAAGAACAAATATTTAAAAATATTAAGAATACAAATGTAAATGATCCAAATAATTATACCGAAAGTGATGATGCTCCTTATTTATTACAAACTGAACAAGTACAAAGAAGGTTTAATTCAAGATTTTTAAGTACTACACAATTACAATTACAATTTGGCTCAGGAAACCCTGCGGATACAGATGAAGATGTAATTCCAAACCCATTAAATGTTGGTTTAGGTTTACCTTTTGAACGTAATAAGTTAACAACAGCTTATAGTCCTACAAATTTTATATTTACAAATACTTATGGTATTGCCCCTAGTAATACTACTTTAACAATAAGATATCTTACAGGAGGTGGTGTTGGTTCTAATGTGGCAGCTAATACTATAACAAATTTAGATACTACATTAACAACATTTCAACAACAAACATTAAATTCAACAGTAGCTCAAACAATTTTTGATTCACTTCAAGTTAATAATGAGTCAGCAGCAAGTGGTGGTAATAATGGAGACACAGCTGAAGAAATAAGACAAAATACAATATCTAATTTTTCATCTCAGCTAAGAAATGTTACGGCAGATGATTATTTAGTAAGAGCTTTAAGTATGCCTCCTAAATTTGGAATTATTTCTAAAGCAATAACACAAAAACCAAAAGCTAATGATCCAAATACTACATTAGATTTATATGTTTTATCAACAGATTTAAACAATAATTTAGTAGCATCAACATCTGCCTTAAAAAGTAATTTACGTAGCTATATTAATCAATATAGAATGATAGGAGATACTATTAATATTAAAGATGCTTTTGTTGTTAATATTTGTATTAATTTTGAAATAATAACTTTACCAAATTATAACAATAATAAAGTTTTAACGGATTGTGTTTTAGCTTTACAAAACTTTTTTAATATAAATAATTGGCAAATAAATCAACCTATAATACTAAGAGATATTAGTGTTATATTAGATAATATAGACGGAGTACAAACAGTAAATAATATAGCAATTAGTAATAAAGCTGGGACCTTATCTGGATATTCACAATATGCATATGATGTTAACGGGGCATTACAAAATGGAACTATATTTCCATCAATTGATCCTATGATATTTGAAGTAAAATACCCAAATACTGATATTATAGGTAGAGTAGTTACAATTGGGCAAGGTGGTGGAAGCACAGCAAATGGTGGAGGTAGAAATTATTAAAATATAAAAAATGGCAGTATATAAAATTTTTCCATTACAAGACGCAACAGTATATTCAGGATATCCTAATACAAATACTGGTATAGATGCTATATTAGAATTATCAAGTACTTATCCTAATACAGTAGCAGCACCAATAGTAGCTAGACCTATAATACAATTTGATCAATCTCAAATTAATGATGTTATAGATACATTAAATACAGGTTCAACAGCAATATCAGCAAGTTTAAAAGCATTTATAGCGGATGCAAGTGGTATAGTAATGGAATCAGAATTAAATGTATATCCTGTATCTGGATCTTGGAATAATGGTAGTGGAGAATTTTTAGATAATCCCCCTACTACAAATGGAGTAAGTTGGTTATATAGATCAAATGAAGGAACCGATCCTTGGTTAACAGAAAATTTTACAGAAAACGTAACAGGATCTTTTACAACTGCATCCCCTGGAGGGTGTAACTGGTATACAGCTTCAGCTGATACTACACTAAATTTAGAATATTCTCAATCTTTTAATTTAAGAACTGAAAAAGATATTAATATAGATGTTACTGATATAGTTAAAACTTGGTATTCAAGTTCTAATTCTATAGGTGGTACTTATACTAATATAGTTAATGAAGGATTTCTTTTAAAATGGACGGGCAGTATTGAGTTTTCTTCAAATTTGGCCATACAACCAAAAATGCAATTCTACTCAGTAGATACAAACACAATATACCCACCAATTTTAGAAATTAAATGGAGGGATTTTGATTATGATACATCTTTACCTGTAATTAATACACCAGATTTATATCTAGCTATTGATAATAATCAAGGAGTATTTTACAGTGAAAGTATTAATAATTTTAGAATAAATTGCAGACCAGAATTTCCAACTAGAACGTTTCAAACAGCTTCTATATTTACAGATAATTTTGCATTACCAACAGCTTCATATTATGCTATAAAAGATTTGGATACAAATGAATTTGTAATAGATTTTGATAAAGAATTTACACAAATAAGTTGTGATTCAGCTGGTAGTTATTTTACAATGTATATGAATGGTTTAGAACCTGAAAGATATTATGAAATATTAATTCAAACTACTGTAAATGGAAATACTATAGTAAAAGATGATCAATATTATTTTAAAGTTGTTAATGGTTAATTATGGCACAAACAGAAAACGTTGATTTACAAAAAGAGGTTTTTAATAAAACCCAATATGAACAAGTAATTGATACTAGTTTTTCCCAATTAGGGGTAGCTAGTGTTAGTGCAAGTGCAGAAAATCAAATAAGTGTTGAAGAATTCTTTGGATATTACAACTCTATTTTTTATGATATACCACCCGAGGGTGATATTAATTCTCATGAATTTTTAGTAAAAAGTAGTGGGGAATATATTAATTTTGATCAAATAGCTGAAGAAATATTAGCTTTACAAAATGAAATAACAGGGTTAAGGGAAGAATTGTTAGTAGAACAATTAAAAGTAGTAGAATTAGAGTCTGGAATAACTATAAGTACTGGATCTTTAGGTTTAGGAACAAATAATATCCCAGATTCAGCAGGAGGAAATGCTAATTTATCAACATCTAATAATAATCCAGGAGCAGCTAGTAACTCTTATTAATAATATTAAATGGAAGAAAATCAAATAATAATACAATCAGTATCACCAGATACATTTGAATTTCAAGACTATTCTACTTCAGATGAAACCCTTATAGTTTCTAATGAATTAGATACTGTTTTTTCTGGATCTACTGATTATATAGAAGCTTATGTTTATGATGAAAATCAAAATCAAATATCAAGCCAAGTTCCATTTACAAATTATACTGTTACAGAAGGAGATGTTGTTTTAACACCTTCAAATGACTTAGAAAGATTAGGGTTTGATATAGGTTCTTATTATATATCATATGATTTTTATAGACCTAAACTTGGTTCTACTTTAAATTCTCAATATTATATTAGTGAAATTAGTTCGGATAGAACAGAAATTAGACTAGATAGTACTGTAATTAGCAATGAATTAATAATAAGTTCTGGTTTAGAATTTATAGAATATAGAGATACAACAGAATATTTTGTTGATTTTTTACTTAACTTTGGTAATAACCAACAAATTATTGCTAATAACTTAGAGTTAGATGCAGAAGATTTATCTAACCCAACATTATTAATTAAATTATACGAAGCACTCCCCAGTGAATTTGATTTAAAATCTTTATGTTTTGTGGTAGAACAAATTTCAACCCCACAATCTTATAATGTAACCTTTCCCCCATTAGAATTTACACCTGATGATTTTTCTTATATATCAGGACCAAATTATAATTTAAATATTAAAGGACAATCCGGAACTCCTGGAATGGATTTTTCTTATAATACATTAGTATCATCAGATTTAACATCATCTTTTAATCAAGTTAATAGTTTAATTAATCGTAAAGAAATTGAAATAAGTGTAGATTATGAAGATTATAATGATTTTGTTTATTTTTCTTCTGCATATACTAGATTACAAAATTTTTATTACAAAGTAGGATTAATTCAATCTGCTAGTGCTCAATTAGATCAAATAACATCAGCAACTACAGGTTCAACTGTATTTAGTTCAAGTCAAGCTATTTTTTCATCAATAATATCTACTACTATAGATAATTTTGATGGATACGAATATTTTTTATATTTTAATAGTGGTTCACAATATTCATACCCAAAATCAAATACAGAACCACCTTATGCTTTATATTCAACAGGTAGTGACGAAGTATTAAATTGGATAGGAAGTACAGATGGTAGTAGTGCTTATTTTGGAGGACAATCAGTAACAGCTTCTAATTATGATGAAGAAAATTCAAATTCTTTATATTATGCTATACCTGAATATTTAAGAAGTGACTCACAAAATGCAAAATATGAGTTATTTGTTGATATGGTTGGTCAACATTATGATAATATATGGCTTTATACTAAAAATATAACTACTAAATTTAATGCTGATAATCGTTTAGATTATGGTATTGCAAAAGATATGGTAGCAGATGCTATAAGAGATTTTGGTGTAAAATTATACTCAAATAATTTCAACACAGATGATTTATATACAGCATTTTTAGGATTAACCCCATCAGGTAGCTCATTCCCTTTTCCATATATGACAGGGTCAATTGGTGGTGTAGTTGACACACCTTCTGGGTATGAGTACGTAGATTCAACAATATCAGCTTCAAATGATATAGTGCCATTAGATAATGTTAATAAACGTTTATATAAACGAATTTACCATAATATACCTTACTTACTTAAAACAAAAGGTACAATAGCTGGATTAAGATCATTAATTACTTCTTATGGAATACCTGATACAATTTTAAGAATAAATGAATTTGGAGGTAAAGATAGAAATGATTCTCAAGATTGGGACTTAAAACAAGATTTTTATAATGTAGGACTAAATACTACTAGTTCAGCATTTACATCTTCATTTTCATTAAATAGTGCCTTTTCATCATCGGGTGGAACTCCAATAGCTTCCACACCAGGATCTATACAATTTAGATTTAAAACAAATGGTATCCCTTCTGGATCAGAAACACCAATAACTCAATCTATTTTTGAAACAGACTCAGTAAGTAAAGTTGCAATGGCAATTGAATATGATGAATCATTATTAACAGAAGGTAATTACTCTGGTTCTGTACCCAGCAAATATAAAGAATATGGAACTTTAAAATTTTGGCCTAATTCAAATGTAAATCCAAGTAATTATGCTTCATTATACTTACCATTTTGGGATGGAAATTGGTGGTCAGTACAAGTAGATAGAAATTTAATAGACCAAACTTTTACATTAAGAGCAGCTAATAAAATTAGTGAAAACCTAGGCTTTACTGGAAGTGATAATATTAGTGCTGCTATATCTCAATGGGGAACTTCAAACGAAATATATTGGCTACCACAAGATTATGCTACTATTGCGGGAACTATTTATTTTCCTTTTTCTGGATCTTTCCAAGAAGTAAGATATTATAATGAAACTATAAGTGAAAGTGTATTTTATGATTATACAATGAATCCATATTCTTTTGAAGGAAATGGAACTAACACTGCACCAAACCAATTAGCTTTTAGATTATCTTTAGGAACATTATTAAATACAGGATCATATAGTGGTTCAATTCATCCAAAAGTTACTGGTTCTTGGGTTACTACTTCATCTTTTGATACACAAAGTACAGCATCATTTTCATCTATCCCAACTTGGTTAGAAAATGTTGAAGACTTATACTTCGATCAAACTCCATCAGGAATGAGAAATAGAGTAACAGATAAAATTCAAACTGAAGCTCTTATTTTACCTGAAGGTGACACTTTATCTGGTTATAGATCAATTCAACAAATGTCTTATGTTAGTGAAAGTTTTACTCCTAATGTTAATTATTTAGAAGTAGCATTTTCTCCACAAGATCAAATTAATGATGATATTATTGGTCAAATGGGTTATTTTAATATTGGAGATTATATTGGGGATCCAAGACTTATATCTTCATCAGATAAAAGCTACCCAGATTTAGATTTATTAAGAGATGCTTATTTTGAAAAATATATAACTAATTATGATGTAACTGATTTTGTTAGATTAATTAAATTCTTTGATAATTCATTATTTAAAATGATAGAAGATTTTACTCCTGCAAGAACAAGTTTATCATCCGGTGTAGTAATAAAACAACATTTATTAGAAAGAAATAGACAAAGACCAGCTCAGGTATCATCTTCATTTGAACAGTATTCTGGTTCAGTAACAAATTTACCTAAAGATTATTCTACAGGGTCAAGTGATTTCCCACAATATGATTTTAGTGGTTCATCTATTTATGTATTTAAATCAGGAACTGGAGGTTCATTTGAACCTTTTAATGGACTACAAACTTATATTTCTGGTACTTTAGGAGATGGACCTGATAATAGATACTTTTTAACACAAAGTTGGGAAGAAGGATGGGAAACATTTTCGGGATCAGCACCAATAGATAGATCAGATCAAAGAGAATTTTATAATGGAGAATTTAGTGGATCAACGATTCCTGTAGGGATAAATGATATATGTAGTGCATTCTTTAAAATTAACCCAGATTTATATACTTATGTTCCTGTTTTTTGGAGTGCAAATGGTGTCCAAAACACACAAGTTATAAGTCAACAAGAATTTTTAGATCCTACAAACCAACCCCCAACAGGATATGCTTGGTTTTGGACTGGAGGATTTACTGACACTGTTTTATTTATAAAATTATCATTACAAACTTATAATGGTATTAATATAAGTAATTTTATAGGACAAGTAAATGATATTACATTTGCACTTAATAGTCCAATAGATACTAGTGGTAATCTACTAACAGGAGTTCAAACATATCATTTAGAATCAGTTGGTATACAACAAGGAGATCAGGGTTTTGCAAACTATGGTGTAGGAACAGCACTATGTTATGTTATTGTTGGAGAATCATCAACAGCAATTAGTTCACAAGATGCTAATTTTTATGATTTTAATTTTTCTGCAAGTGGTGATTTTCAGTGGCATGCTACTCAAGACACAACCAGTGACCCAAATCCAGTACAGGATACAGGTATATCTGCATCGGTACCCCAAGCATATTTTCCTATAACGTATCATACTGAATCATTTTTTAGAGGTTGGGCTAGTTCTAATTTTTATACAAATGGTACTTACAATGCATTTACAGGAGAATTAACTGATCCTTTAGATAATTTTAATACAGGATCTCATGAATTAGATGCTACTGATTCTACATTATCAACAGGTACTGATGGTACAAATAATTTCCCATGGTTTATGAATGCTGCTCCATTATCAGAAGGAGAAGGTGACAATTATATACAAATCCCATCAGAATCATTTTTAGATTATGCTAATATACCTACTTCAACGGCAGGACCTGTATCTACAAATAATTATTTTAATATAGCTTGGACAAGTCAAAGTTCTGCAGAAACAAGAGCAATACAGGGAACAAATTATTATTATAATGCTAGTAATAATGCAATTTATATGTCTGGATCTATATACCAAAATGATATTAAATTCTCAGACCCTTTATATACTAGTAGTTTAGTATTTAAATTACGTTCACTTTCGGATACACAAACATCTTTTACTCCAATTGGTCAAACATCATTAGTAATACCTATTGATAAATCAAGAGGTCAAGAATTATGGGTTTATCAAGGAGAAACTAATATATCAAATCCTGAATTATTAGGAACTTTTGATGAATATGGTATAGATCAAGATAATTGGAGATACAATAGATATATTCATAGACCATTTAAAATATATTATATAACTGAAACAGGATCAGGTTCACCAACCCAACCATATAATTTATATGATCCAATGGGATATACTGGGATTGGACCTGGAACCTTTGGTTTATCATTATCAAATGAAGTAGTTCCTCCTTATTATGATAATCAAAATGTTTCATTTGCAACAATGTTAGGTACACAAGGTGATATAACAACAACACCTCAAGATGGATATTTTAGACCTTTAAACTCAACAACATCATTTCCTTCTGTAGAACCAGTTTCTGGAAGTTTTGAAATTTTTAGTGAACTAAGACAAGTAAGACCTTTTATTTTTACAACTTATCAACAACTCCCATCAGTCCCATCAATAAACCCAGCAAGAGGGAGTGGATCAGCAGTTGCAATCTCAAAATCTGATGGTACCCCGTTTGCATGTTTAAGAATGTATCAAAATGAACAACCTGCTACTAATTTACCATCTGGAACTGCAGTTTTAATTTCTTGTAATCAAGTAAATCCTTGTAGTGTAACCTATTTTGATGAAGATGGTCAAGCTACAAATATTTTAATACTTGGTTCTGGAAGTGAAGTAGTTTGTGGAGATTCAAGTAAACAACCTAATCAAGGCCCAAATGGAGTTGTAACTGTAACATCAACAGGAAATCTATCAGTATCTATTAATTTATTAGGAGCTCCTAACCCATGTCTTACTAGTCTTCCTGGGCTTGGAGGTGGAGGAGCAGGATTTGGTGGTACTAAAAATAATACTCCTTATTTTTATAGTCCAAGTAATGTCCCTAATATTAATATAAATGTTGGAAATCAATTTGGATTTGATTATGACATAGAATTTGGTGAATTTTTTGATGGGGAAAATACTTCATCTTTTAGTTTAACAACTGGAACACAACCAGGAGGAATAAATGATGACACAGAAATTGTATTTCCTGAAGGTAGTTACATTTTTACAATGAGTGCTTTTGATGATACAACTTTTACTAATGGTAGAACAGAATTTGGATTATGGACAACTTATGGAGATTATGTATCATATGAATTTGAAAATCAAGATGGTTCAAATGTAAATCCAGCAGTTGTAAATTATATAGATTCAAACTACCAGGAAGCAACAACAAATGTATATAATAAGGTACTTGAACTTTTTGATGGAGGTGGTAATGGTGGTACATTTCCATCACCAACAAATAACAATGGAGGAATTGGGCCAACAGATTCAATATCATACCCATATATAACAAATGTTGGCGAAGATGATTTTTCCGTTGGGTACCAAAGATATAATGTTAAAGCTGGGGGTACGGTTAAATTATCTGTTTATATATCTAATAAACAAGATGCTAATGTATTCATATATGTTGGTGATGATCAAACTGAAACAGGTTTCCCGAATGCTGGTCCTTTGTCACTAGTAGGAAGTATTACCAATCAGTGGCCTGGTGGTGCTACAGTATTTAATGTATTTTCTATCCCAGTTACAGATACACAACAAATAATATTTAAATTTTCAGCTACAGAAGATACCCCATCAACAGTTCGATTTTCAAATTTTTATATAGATGGATTAGTACAAGAAAATATAACAGCTAATATTGGCTCACCAGAAGTACAGGGAGCATTTACAGATCCATTTGTTGTTACAGGATCTATAAGTAATAGGTATGCAAATGGAGTAGAAGTTCCTCCAACTTTTGCAACAAAAATAGTAGATGCATATGTTCTTTATTCTTCATCCTTATCATCTAGTTTAGATGGAGCTTATAGATTTGATGTAGTACCAACATTTGGTACACTATCAGTAACAGCATCAGTAGTAGTTAGTTCATTTACGGATACAGCAGCATCTTTATATGGTAATGCTATTTATGGTACATCTGAATATGGAGGTGGAAATGCAGGAGGAGGTACTACATGGACAACAGCATCTATAATTTTATATACAGGATCTGCTAATAATTTTCCAACAGAAATGCCAGAATTAGGTGGTAATGTATTTGCTGAAACTAGTTCATTTAGTTTAACACACCATACAGGAGAAAGAATAACGTTACATGCTGAATTAACTCCTGGGGAATTAGCGTATAATGATATTATAAAAATGGCTTTACGAGTAGGAAGTGGATCAAATGCAGCTTCAGTTGTAGAAAATTCATTAGTAGTAACAGAGTATAGTATGAGTTTTTCTTCATCAATTGATTCTACTATTGATCCATCAATACCAACAATATTTGATAATAATCAAAACTTTGAATTTGCTTATGATTGTCAACCTTTATTAAATAATTTTAGTGATAATAGAATTAATAATAGATTACAAGAAGTAGATTATAATACTGGTACTGTTATCCCAAGTAATTGGCAACAAATTATAGAATATAGCGCCTCTAGAGCATCAGTCCCAGAATCAAATTATTCTAAAACTAATATTATTAATGGTAGATATGATGGTTCAAATATAACTTCACAAAAATATAATATTTGGACTCCTGGAGATGTTGGAGGTTTTGGTAAATTACCTGCAATAGATATTAATAAAAAAGCACTAGCTTATTTTAATACAGTATATGATGCTTACCCTTTATTAAACAATAAAACAATATATAATTTACAATATTTAATTGATGATGCAGGAAATGTTACACAACCTAAATTATCAGAAATTGGATTATATGATGTACAAGGAAATTTTGAACCCATACCAACATACCAAAATGGTGAAGTAACTTATGATAATTCAGCAATAATTTCTTTAACAGGTGATACAAATGAAACTTTATTCCCTCTTCAAGGTGAACAACCTTTTTATAAAATTATTACAAGACCAATCCCTGTATTATATAGTCAAAAATCAGGTATTTTTCCTTTAAATAAATTTGCTGCAGATCCCGAAGGAATTGATTTAGTTGGTAATGAACCTGTTGACCCAAATATTTTCCCTAATTTTAATAATTATGGGTTTGAAGCTTTTGGTGAATTAGAAAATTTAACAGCTACAAGAGTTATTAATGTTTCCGATATGGATATGTTAACAGATAAAGATCCAGAAAATGATGGTACAGCAGGTCCACAAAATAATGTAACAGCCTCTCTTTCAAATACAGATACAGGATTACCAGTATTTGATACAAGTACTGGGTTTATTACTATACCAGTTACAGATGGAAATAATGAAGATATAGCTAATGGTTCTCCTTTAGTTAACACATCTTTACTCTTCTCGGATGGATTTAATGATAGTTTTATTAATGGAAACGGTCCTACTGGAGCAACTACTGTAACTATTATTATAGCTCAGGGTGCAACTGCAGCAACAGATGCTGTAGTATCAGGACCAGTAGCTAGTGGTGGTCAAACTGGTGTTACATTTGCTATTACACTTGAAGGTACAGCTGATACTGCTGATTTTAAAGTAACTGAATTTGCATGTTCTACTGGTGGTCAAGGTACAGGAAACTTGGTAGGAACTACATTTACAATATCAGCAGATGCTATTAATACAGCACTTATTAATGGAGGAGCAACAACATCAGCAGGAACAGGAAATATTGTATATACTGCTCAAGCATCAGATTTAACAGCTGGTCCTGGTTTTGCTTTTGAAAATACAATTGGAGCAGGTAATAGTGTATCTCAACCTTATGATTTAAACTTTGAATTTTACGTTGAAATGGATCCAACAGATTATAGATTAAGAACTCGTAATCATGAAGGTGGGTGGAAAGGACATAGTCCAATTGATGATCCTAATGTAGGAACAGTTATAACTAACTTTCAGAAAAAAGAATTATATAACTCAGGTAACTTTGGAAATGTTCCTATTAGAGATGTTAAAGTTGATATTATAGAATATTTTGGTGCTACAAATGCAGCGGGAAATAATTTTGTAGTCCTTCCATACAATCAAATAGGAGGATCTTTTATATCGACTAACCTAAATACAGGTAATATTAATATTACACTTAATTCTGATACTATTAAATCTGGGTATCAAAATGCTGGGTATTCTGCCCCAACTTTACAAAGAGTTAGAGTAAAAGGAAAATTAAATCAATCAAATCAAGAAATTTTACAAGGAAATCAATATAGAGTACAATACCAAGGTAATTTTATTACAAATACTAGTGGACAAGGCCCTCAATTTTTCCCAAATTTAGACGCTAAAGTTGGAGGAAGATTTTTAATGCAAGGAGCTAGTGCTAACCCAGTAACTAGAGCAACTGCTTCATTTTGGGATTTTTCAGGAAGTTCAACACTTCCTACTCCCGGGAATTCAAGTCAAACAAAAACACTAGTATGTGTTTCACCTCAATTAAATAAAGGATATGGTAGAGGATTTATACAAAAAGATTTAGTATATACAGCTAGTTTTAATAAAGATTTCCCAGTAGGTAGAGAACCTTATTTTACACAAATGCCTCCTGTTGAAGCAACTTGGGATCTACAATTATATGATGAAATTAGATTTGAAAATAATGAAAATTATGCTTATACAATAATTAGTATTACTCCACCAGATCAAAATACAGATACAAATCTCGTAGATGAATCAGGTTTCCCAATGTTAGTAATTGAATTAGACATTCCGGTACCACGAAGTTTATCCAATGAAAAAACTAGTACAGATGGTGGTAGTGGATATGGTTTAAGTAATATTACATCATCAGCAACACCCGGAGAAATAGTTCCAACATTTATTGATGTTAATTTTGGTCAACAAAAATATAGACCATTAGATTTCTTTGTTATTCGAAGATTTGTACAAGATGCTGGGTCTATGATTATTAATCAAAAGTTCCCTTATGGGGCTAATCCAACACCATTAACATCTGCTGGATTTATGGTTCCTCCTTATACTGTTAAAGAATTACAAACATCTCCAGATGAAGTAATAAAAGACTTAGTAGATAAAAAACTAATTGAATAAAATAATAATTTAACATATTTATAACATATAACAATATTTATATAAAAACAACAAAATGGGATATTTAAATAACGCAATAATAACAGTTGATGCTATCTTAACAACAAAAGGAAGAGAAGCATTAGCATCCAATGATGGTTCTTTTCAAATTACCCAATTTGCATTAGCAGATGATGAAATTGATTATACCCTTTATAATCCCACACACCCATCTGGTTCTGCTTATTATGGTGAAGCAATTGTAAATCAACCCTTACTAGAGGCATTTCCTTTAGAAAGTCAAATAATGAAATATAAGTTAACAACTTTACCACGTGGTACTGCAAAAATGCCAATATTAAATCTTGGTTATGCAGCAATTACATTACAACAGGGTGCACAGTTAGCAATTACACCACAAACTCTAAATTATTTAGGTAATGATCAAACATTTGAAACAAGTGGATATACAGCTACAGTAGCAGATGTTAGGGTATTATCTTCGTTTGAAGGTTTAGGTATCCAATCAACTGCTGCAACAACATCTAATGCTACCGCAACAACAACTATTGGAACAAATGTTTCTACAACAGTAACAGGAACTCAAATAAATTTAAGAGCAACAACTATTAATACTTTATTTGGATCAAATTCTACTTTAGTAACAACTTTAACAGTAACAGGTTTAGATAGTGGGGCAAGAATAACAATTCCAATTACTATAACTAAAACCGCTATATAAAAAATTAAAAAATGAGCTTTAAAAGACTAGACCCAGAAGATTTTGTAGTAAGTGCTGATGCTGTTTCATCCACAGTTTGGACAGGTAATGAACCAATTTTAACAACTTTTTTTACTTCTTCTGCTCAAGAAAATGGAGCATCAGGAGATTATTACCTTGATGTATATAATACAGAATCAAATTTAGCTAATAATCAAATACAATTTGCTTTAGCCTATGGTGATCAAACAGGTGGAGGAGCAATTCCATATAATATAGCAGTAAATAATTATTCACCTTCAACTACTATATATGGTTCTTATAGAACTTTAGTATTAGAGGATGAAAATGCAGAATTTGTATTTGGTGGAGTTTCTTCAAGTTATTTTTATGCAATTAGTGTAGAAAGAGCTAGATATAAAGAAACATTATTTCCTGGTTCTATGAATTTACATATTTCTAATTCATCAACACCTTTTAATACATTACAACTAACAGATAATTCTCAAGATGTTACAATTCCACAATATTTTGGAACAATGAGAGCATATCAAGTTATTAGTGGATCTAATGGTACAGCATATAATAAAGTATCAGGAGAACTTTCTAATAATCAAGGATTTACTGAAAACAGTGGATCTTATGGTTTATTCCTTCCGGATATTTCAACAATCCTTTTAAATGGACAAGCATTAGATATTAATGAAAGTACAGGTGAAGGAGTTAATTTAGCTACTTCAAGAGCTTTAAATGATGGAGATAATCCTCAAAAACTCTATGTAAGAATGTCAGCTAGTGCTAATTTTGGATTAGCATGTCAAGAAACAATTACATCTGATTATATATTTGTTAGAGCAAGAAGTTCAGAATTTAATTATTCTGAAAACCCATCATTTATATCGGGTTCAACTGGTGAAGTAATTTATTCTTATTTTATCAATAATCCTAATGTATTTCCAACAACAGTTGGTTTGTATAATGATAATAATGATTTACTTGCTGTAGCAAAATTATCAAAACCAATTTTAAAAGATTTTACAAAAGAAGCTCTAATACGAGTAAAACTAGATTTCTAAGATGAATGGCGGCTTTCAAACAATTCAATTCACAGGATATAATTGTATCGCCATTAGAAGTAAATAAATCATTTACTTTTAAAGGTGATGGCGAGCTCTCTGCTTCAAATGCTGATGTTAATAGATTTTTAGGAAAAAATACAAATTTTACAGCTTCTAATAATCAAGCCACAGGTTTTAATTCAGGTAGTTTAATTTTATCTCAATCCTCAATATATAATTCAGTAAAAGAATTATATTATTCTAATTATTTATCTTCAAGTTTTGGCGATGATGCAATAACTGCTAGTGTAATTCTTGGATCTGACCCATCTGGGGATGTATTAATAGGCCCTAATGGATCTAACGGAAGATACGTAAATTATTTGCAGTCTTCATTAACCCAATCACGTTATTTTCCTACTGGTTCAAATGAACAAGTTTTAGTATTTTCTATACCTTCAAAATTATTTGGAGATTATATACAACCAGAGTCATTTGAATTATATTTAAATTCAGATAATTGGACAAATGTCCAATCATTAATTACAGATGATGGTGAAGGTAATTTATTATCTGCTAGTATAAATGTTGGAAACATATTTTATCCTCATGGTATAGCAGTTATAACTCAACAAGATTGGAATAGTAGTGTTACTTTAGAAGAACTTTATGAAGCGGAAGATGCATTTCCATCCGTTACTGTTTCTTTTTCAAGTTCATATACAATTTATGAAACACAATATAAATGTACTATTGATGAAAGTGAATTTAATTTTTCCCAAAATCCAAGTATAATTTCGGGTAGTGTAACTAATAATGTAATAACTGCAAGTTCTGTACCTTATGATTTTGCAACTGGTTCATTTTTTAGTCCTTATGTAACAACTGTTGGTATGTATAATAATGATCATGAGTTATTAGCAATAGGAAAATTAGCACAACCCCTACCTACGTCTCAAACAACTGATACAACAATTTTAGTAAATATAGATAGATAATGGCATGTACACTTTCAAATACAGGAATAGCATCAGGATGTGCTATACTATCATCTCAGATATCTCAATCTGTAGATGCTTTTACTAAAGCTGATGCATATAATATAGAGTTATCTGGTTCTCTTAGTGTAACTGGTAGTGTAGCATTTTCTAGTTCTAATAATCAGTTTATTATAGAAGGTATTTTAAATTCTACTCAAGATAATTTATTAAGTTATAATTGTAGTACTGGAAATGTTACTTTTGTATGTTGCACAGCTGCAGCACAGCCTACTCCAGTCTCACCTTATATAACAGGTAGTTTTTGTGCAATTAAACCCGTAGAAGGTACTAATACTTTAAATGCTAGTAATACATGCTTTGCAACTATAGGCGGAGGAGAAAAAAATAGTTTAGAAGGAAATTATTCTGTTATTGGTGGAGGACAATGCAATACAATTAACTCAAACTCACCATTTACTTTTATAGGAGGAGGATGCGAAAATGTATCTTCAGGTGATTGTACTATAGTTGTTGGAGGTATTTGTAATTGTTCAACAGCGGATAATTCAATTATAGTAGGTGGAGATAATAATAAATCATCAGGTAGATGTTCTTTTATTGGTAATGGTATTAATAATTTATCAAATGGTTGTTTTTCTACAATAGTAAATGGATGTAATATAACAGCTTCAGCTGATTTAACTTTTATAGGGGGAGGAGCAAATAATTTAATAATAGATGATTTAAACCCAGCATCTTCAATAATAGGAGGTATAGAAAATACTATTGAAATTCGAGGTGGTTGTGGTGCAATTATTGGTGGTAAAGAAAACATAATTTGTCATTGTCAAGCCTTTATCCTTGGTTCTTGTATAACAAGTTCTGCCCAATGTACAACTCACGTAAATAATTTAAATATTGGTTGTACAACACAAATGCAATTAAGAGACCCAATAGGTACAGGAGCAGCAGGAATGTTAACAGTATGTGATGCAGGTGGAGGGGTAGCAGAATTATATTTTCATAATGGAACTACATATAAAAAAGTATGTTTAGTACCATAAAAAATAGTTTTTAATATTTATAATAAAACCTGATGGCAAAACAGTTAGAAAATATTTTTGATCCAAATGTTGATGAAATTTCACAGGGGTTTACTATTAATTCATGGCATGTTTCTCAATCCGTAGATGCTTTTACAGCTGCGGATGCATATGACATTTCTGTATCAGGTTCTTTTAATAATACAGGCTCAGCAGGGTTTTCAGGGAGTATATTTACCCCAGACTTACCTACAACAACATCAGGATTTAAAGTTGTTGTATTAGATTCATCAACAGGAGAATTAAAAAAAATAGATACTACTCCAGAAGGTTCTTCAGGTACATCAGGTTCAAGTGGTTCATCTGGAGCAGATGGTACTAGTGGTACAAGTGGTAGTTCGGGTTCAAGTGGTACAAGTGGCTCATCAGGAGTAGATGGTACAAGTGGCTCATCAGGTAAATCAGGAGATACTTATGTAACAACTTCAAGTACTACTAAAGATTTAGGAGTTGGTAATACTTGTATTACAGTAGAAACGAATTTAGCTTATTCAACTGGTCAAGAAATGGTAATGGCCAATAGTGTAACAGCTTATCAAACTGCTTTAGTTACAAGTTATGATCCTGTAACTGGGGTATTATGTTATGGAAATATTATTTTACAAGTTGGTAGTGGAACTTATAGTAGTTGGAGTGTAAATTTAGCAGGTGCTTCTGGTGATGATGGTACAAGTGGTACATCAGGTACATCAGGCTCTTCAGGAGATAGTGGAACAAGTGGTTCTTCTGGTACAAGTGGTACATCAATTACAGGACCTGAAGGCTCATCAGGTTCATCTGGTACATCTGGCTCATCAGGTACAAGTGGGGTATCGGATAGATATGCTACAACTTCAACAACTACATATACTTTAGGAGCATCAACTCCATGTCTTACAGTGGACACAGGACTTGCTTATACAACAGCACAATCAATTATTATAGTACATGATATTAATAATTTTCAAGAGTGTGAAGTTAGTTCTTATAATAGTATAACTGGAGAATTATGTTTTACTAATATAACAAGAATAGAAGGGAGTGGTGCTTATTCAAGTTGGACAGTAAATTTAGATGGTGCTTCAGGGGGAGATGGTTCTTCAGGAACTTCTGGAACTAGTGGTTCTAGTGGTGATTCAGGAACATCAGGTACATCTGGAACATCAGGTACATCAGGTACAAGTGGTTCAAGTGGTATATCTGGTACATCAGGATCAAGTGGTACTTCAGGTACAAGTGGCTCATCAGGAGTAGATGGAACTAGTGGTACAAGTGGAACTTCAGGTACATCTGGTTCATCAGGTACATCCGGTTCATCGGGGAATAGCGGTACGAGTGGTTCAAGTGGAACAAGTGGTTCTTCAGGATCAAGTGGGTCTTCGGGTTCAAGTGGAACATCTGGTTCAAGTGGCTCAAGTGGAACAAGTGGATCATCAGGTACATCAGGATCAAGTGGCTCTAGTGGTACAAGTGGCTCTAGTGGTACAAGTGGTACTTCAGGAACAAGTGGTACATCTGGAACTTCAGGTACATCAGGTACTAGTGGAACTAGTGGTTCAAGTGGTGAAGATGGAACAAGTGGTAGTAGTGGAACTAGTGGTTCAAGTGGTGAAGATGGCACTAGTGGTACATCAGGAACATCAGGATCAAGTGGTTCTTCAGGTTCATCGGGTTCAAGTGGTACTTCAGGAACAAGTGGTACATCAGGATCAAGTGGAACAAGTGGAACTAGTGGTTCAAGTGGTGAAGATGGAACAAGTGGTACATCTGGTACATCTGGTTCATCAGGAACTAGTGGTACAAGTGGCACATCAGGTTCATCTGGTTCATCCGGATCAAGTGGTACTTCAGGAACAAGTGGCACATCTGGAACTTCAGGTACAAGTGGCACTTCGGGATCTTCAGGAACTTCAGGTACATCTGGAACTAGTGGCTCTTCAGGAGACAGTGGTACTTCAGGTACAAGTGGAACATCTGGAACTTCGGGTACATCAGGTACTTCAGGTTCAAGTGGCTCTTCAGGTTCAAGTGGCTCTTCAGGTTCATCAGGTTCAAGTGGTACTTCAGGAACAAGTGGCACATCAGGAACTAGTGGTACAAGTGGCACATCTGGAACTAGTGGATCTTCGGGAGACAGTGGTACTTCAGGTTCAAGTGGTACTTCAGGTTCAAGTGGCTCTAGTGGTACTAGTGGATCAAGTGGAACAGCAGGAACAAGTGGCACTTCTGGTTCATCAGGTACAAGCGGCTCTTCAGGAACAAGTGGTTCATCAGGAACAAGTGGTTCATCAGGTACAAGTGGAACATCAGGTTCTAGTGGTGAAGATGGAACAAGTGGTTCAAGTGGCACATCAGGATCAAGTGGAATATCAGATAGATATGCTACAACTTCAACCTCAACATTCACATTAAATAATAGTAGTAATGCTACAATAGTTGTTGAAATAGGATTAGCCTATACAACAGCACAATCTATTATTGTAGTACATAACTTAACTAATTTCCAAGAATGTGAAGTAGTTACTTATAATGCAGTAAATGGTAATTTAACATTTACTCCTCCTTTTAGAGTAGTTGGTAGTGGTACATATTCATCTTGGGAAGTTAATTTAGATGGTGCTTCAGGTGGAGATGGTTCATCCGGTACATCAGGTACAAGTGGCACAACAGGAACAAGTGGGTCTTCAGGATCATCAGGAACAAGTGGTTCTTCAGGTACAAGTGGTTCATCAGGAGAAGATGGTACAAGTGGTTCATCAGGAACAAGTGGTTCATCAGGCTCATCAGGTTCTTCAGGTACATCGGGTACATCAGGCACAAGCGGAACATCAGGAACAAGTGGCACATCAGGTTCATCAGGTTCAAGTGGAACTAGTGGTTCATCAGGAGATAGTGGAACATCAGGTTCAAGTGGTTCTTCAGGAACAAGCGGCTCTTCAGGATCATCTGGTACATCTGGTACAAGTGGTACATCAGGTACAAGTGGAACAAGTGGAACATCAGGAACAAGTGGAACAAGTGGAACATCTGGATCGTCAGGAGAAGATGGAACTAGTGGCTCAAGTGGTACATCAGGTTCTTCGGGAATAAGTGGTACTTCAGGGTCTTCAGGAACTTCGGGTTCTTCAGGTACATCTGGAACTAGTGGTTCATCCGGAGTAAGTGGTACATCAGGTTCTTCAGGTTCTTCGGGTACAAGCGGAACAAGTGGCACTAGTGGAACAAGTGGAACATCAGGTACAAGTGGTTCATCTGGTTCAAGTGGTTCTTCAGGTACATCTGGTACATCAGGAACAAGTGGTTCTTCGGGATCATCAGGTACAAGTGGCACATCTGGAAGTTCAGGCACATCAGGAACAAGTGGAACATCTGGTTCAAGTGGTTCTTCAGGAACTAGTGGTACTAGTGGTACATCTGGATCATCAGGAACAAGTGGTACAAGTGGCACAAGTGGTTCATCAGGAGATGATGGAACTAGCGGTTCATCTGGATCAAGTGGTTCAAGTGGCTCATCAGGTTCTTCAGGAACTAGTGGTTCAAGTGGCTCGTCTGGAACATCAGGGTCTTCAGGAACATCAGGAACTAGTGGTTCTTCAGGAGATAGTGGTACAAGTGGTACATCTGGAACTAGTGGATCTTCAGGTACAAGTGGCTCATCAGGAGCAGATGGAACAAGTGGTTCGTCTGGAACTAGTGGCTCATCAGGAGCAGATGGAACTAGTGGCTCAAGTGGCACATCAGGAACTTCAGGTACAAGTGGTTCATCAGGAGATGATGGAACTAGTGGTTCTAGTGGAACATCAGGTAGTTCGGGCACAAGTGGAACATCAGGTAGTTCAGGTGAAACTGGAGATTCAGGTTCAAGTGGCACTTCAGGTTCAAGTGGCACTTCAGGTTCTTCAGGAACTAGTGGCTCAAGTGGAATATCAGATAGATATGCTACAACTTCAACCTCAACATTTACATTAAATAATGTACTTAATGCTTCAATAGTTGTTGATGCAGGATTAGCTTATACTACAGCTCAATCAATTATTATTGTACACAATATAACAAATTTTCAAGAATGTGAAGTAGATTCTTATAATGCAGTAAATGGTAATTTAACATTTACACCACCAACAAGAGTAGTTGGTAGTGGTACATATTCATCTTGGGAAGTTAACCTAGATGGTGCCTCAGGAGGAGATGGTAGTTCAGGAACTTCTGGAACAAGTGGAACATCAGGCTCAAGTGGTGATGATGGTACATCAGGTTCATCAGGTACTTCAGGTTCAAGTGGTTCTTCAGGTACAAGTGGCTCTTCAGGAGTATCAGGTACTTCAGGTTCAAGTGGCACATCGGGCACAAGTGGAACATCAGGAACAAGTGGTACATCAGGTTCATCAGGTTCAAGTGGAACTAGTGGTTCAAGTGGCACCTCAGGAACTTCAGGTACAAGTGGAACTTCAGGTTCATCAGGTTCAT
>JGI24004J15324_10000108_pt1 | contig 29470 bp, 21 predicted proteins | sample LinPmetageLP32_FD_15324 | JGI IMG/M metagenome (IMG submission 15324)
TTATTAATCTTATCAGATATAAAAGGGTCATCTACAATAGTATCACCATCATCAGTAGTACCACCAGGTACAATACCTCCGCTATCAGTTGGAGTAACACCACCAGGTACAATACCTCCGCTATCAGTTGGAGTAACACCACCGCTATCAGTTGGAGTATCACCACCGGGTACAATAGGACCATCAGTTGGAGTAATACCACCACCAGGTACAATAGGACCAGGAAAACATCCACCACATCCACCTCCACTAGGCGTAGTACCTCCTCCTGTATCAACACCACCGGTATTAATTCCATCTAACGGATTATCTGTAGAAGGTATAGTACCATCATCTTCTAAAATATTATAATTTATATTAGTTAAACTATAGTTAGTAGGTGAATCTAAATTCTCTAAATCTACATCTCTTATTAAAGAGTTTATAATATCGGTATTTCTACCTCCAGTTAAAACACCTTTATTAGACATAGAAGCAATACCTATTAAAACTGCCTCTCCGCCTATATTGGCAAAAAGCGGGCTACTACTATCACCTTTTTCTAATAAACCATCATTATAACTAGGGTCGAGTTTATCAGCAACATAACTACTAAAGAAAAAAGAATCAATAGGAAACTCTTTTTTTGATTCTGGGCCTGAGATAGTTAATGTACCCAGTTTAAATATACTACTAGTTTCTCTTTGATTAGTACTCCATATTAAAGATCGTGGAAAGACACCATAACCATCTGAACCTGGAGAATAGCGAGTCTCTTTAGGAATAGCATTATATATATCAGCTGGCATTACACGTGTAAACCCAATACTACTAGGTAAATCACTATCAAGTAAAACAATTGCAAAATCAGGTTCTCCGGATCCATAAGAATAAGATTTAGTAGTTATGACTGAGCGTTTTACTACTTTATTTTCCTTATCAATAAAAGTCATTTCGGCACCCTGTTGAGGATGCTGACCTGTATAATGTGCAGAAATTAATACATGTCGTGGTGTTACCGCTGTACCGTGAGTCCTATTACGTAATGATACTCCTTCCGTTATAGGGCTTATAGCAGTTATATTTTTTAACTCAGAGCCCCAAAAATTAGTATTTCTTACCAATGGTAGTTGATTATTAACCGCTCCAAAGTAATCTATAAATAAATCTCTACTACTACTAGCCTCTTTGTTAATAGTTTCATTAAAAATCTCTACAGTACTAGCATTTAGTAGAGTTTCAATATCCGCGGTGCCTGGTATAACCTCTTCTTTTTCCGGGGTAACAGCTGTAGGCGGCCTAACTGGTGTTTTTAAGTCAAGCTCGTCTACTACAGTAACAACAACTTCTTTTCTCTCTGTAACGGGTATTACATCTATTTGCTCAACTACAGTAGTGATAATTTCAGGTTTATCTTCTGTATAAAAGAGAGGTTCATTAACTATCTCTTCAATAATTTTCTTAGTTATTTCTTCTTTATTTACAGTGGTGATAGGCACTGCGTCTAATTCATTAACTACTGTAGATACATAATCTGCCCTTTCAACAACTGGTACTTTAGGACCAGCACTACAACACCCACTACCAGGAATTGTATCTGGTCCCGGTAAAGGTACATCACCGGTATTAATTCCTATTTGATCTACTACAGTGGTTATAACCTCTTTTCTCTCCTCAACACTACTAGTAGGTACAGTAACTATCTCTTCTACTATTTTTTTAATTACTGTTTCTTTATTAGCTGTTGCAGGTAACGAATTTACTTCCTCTACAACAGTAGTTATAGCACCTTCTCTTAAAACTGTAGGTAATGAATTTACCTTTTCAACAACAGTTTCAATTAATACTTCTCTTTCAACGTCTGTATCTTCTACTTCCTCTTTTGGTACTACAACTTTAATATCTAGATCTTCAGTACTATCTAGAATATTATCTAAAACTTGATCAGTAGGACTTACTCCTTTGAATTCATCATCTGTAGTTATAATTACAGAAGGTTCATTATCATCTGTAGAAAAAGTAGCATCAGGGGGATCAGTGAAAGAAGGACCGAAAACTGGCGGTAAAGGCGGCGCATCAATATCTACAGTAAAATTCCCGTAATCTATAGAATCTACTGTTTGCCGATCACGATCATCAGTTACATTTACATTACCCGATCTTTCTCGCGCTCTATCTAGTCGTCGTTGGTAGCGACCTGATCTATTATGTATAGTTTTTTCGTGAGTAATCTGTGTATCAGTAAATGGTAATTCTTGACCTTCTCCAACTGATATAGATATAGTTACTAATAACGGAGCACTTATTTGATTAGCATATTGAATTTGAACAGTAGCGTCCATGCTACCATCACTAGGATCCGGTGTTAATCGGACATAATCTTCAATACTTATAAAATTTGAATCAAAGGAAGGGTCGTAATAAGTAGCAGCTCTCCCATTTTTAGGATCGATAGGATCACCAAATTCATCTGTGCCACCATTAGAATCATAAACAAAATAATCTAAATCAATGTTATCACCTTCAATCTCTCTATCAATTTGAAAGCCTCTTAAGTAAATTTCCCCTACTACACCGTCATAATTACCTACAGCGTTTAGTTCTATAGGAGTTACAATATCGTAGTCATCAACATTTGTTATAACCTGTATTTGAGAAAGTCGTATCATACATCAATGTTGCTGACTGTTGAGAACGTTTCGTTTGCATTAACTGAAAGTGCTGGTGTAATTACTGTTTCGGTTAATACTTCACTACCCTCAAATCCCTCAACATTAAAGTTACGTAAGAAAAAATTCTTAGCAGATAAACCCGTGTTAGTTGTTGATACAGGCGTAGTGAAAGAAAATCCACAATAGATATTATCTAAATTATCAAAATTAGTTAATCTAGGTTCAATATTAATTGTTGTTAGTAGAGTGTAATTGGTTGTATTATCATCCCTAAAATCAATATGTATTTTTTGACCTAAGTTTACATATCTAAATCTTAAAGCTCTAAAGCCATTAGTTGATAAAGAACTAAAAACATTAGACATAGTAGATAGTGGAGAATTAGCTCTTATATTATGTAGAACGTCTCTAACTACTAAAGACTCTCTGTTAATATCATTAGGACCTACACCAGGTCTATCATCTCTACCTGATAGTGCATACATACCAGTAGAATCAAAAGCTACTTTTACTAAACTACCACTTAAAATACCTCCCTCTAAAAGTATAGTTGAATCGTTCTGAGTTTTTAAAACCTGTGGTGTTTCTGTTAGTAAAGCATGAGCAGATAGAATAAATTCTGGATCTTGATCTCCAATATACTGTCCTGGAAGAGAGGATAACGGAGCTTGTAAATTAGTAACAAAAGTACTAAATCCTAACTCATAATTTGCTGGATCTGGAATATTTTCGGCTGGTAAGCTATATTCAAATGACCATGTAATATCATAGTTAGAATTAAATTTCTTACTTTGTTCTACAAAAGTAAAATATCTTGCAGATGCCGGAAGTTTTATGTCACTAGGAAAGCCCATTAATTATATTTAATTACTCAACCCCTTATGAAAGTACAGGTATAGGAATTAGTTAAGTTAAGCTTAGTCTTGAAAACTAAATAATAACCCATCTTCAATAGCTCTTTATTTAGAGTTTTCATATAATCTTCGTGAATATTTACAAGTATGCTTTCTGTTTCTTCATCAAAGAGAACATAATCAGAAAACTCTTCACATAAAGAACTTCCTTTCCATACACTTGCTTCCATTTAAATATTTATTCATCGAAAGCTTTAATTATTCTTTCTATCTTTTCAATTAAAACAGCATTATTTGCGAATAAATTAGAATCTGTAGACTTAAAAAGAGTGTTATTAGATAAGATCTCCTTTAAAGTAGTAAAATCTTCGTAATCTAAACCTTCAACTATAATTTCCTCCATATTTTAGTTATATGAAAAAGAGATAAAAGCAACTACGACCATTCTAATATAACAACACCATTACCTGGTGGAGGACCTATAGGTCTTCGCCCATGTGTATTTTGACCACCACCGGGAGCTGGAGCATTACCGAAGAAAGAAGAACCTCCTTGAGCCTCTTCATCTCCTTTATCATCAGTATCATTTATACCAGATCCTCCTTTTATTACAAATCCATTTAAAACATGTACATTAGAAGTCAGAATAGTACCATCGGCTATAGCATTTGCTAATGCGATACCTTCTGCTTGTATTCCACCATTTGCTACGACTAAGTCTGTCTGATTTGGTGTAGTAGGTAATGCAATTTTAGATGGATTACCGCTTTGCGGTCCATCAGCAGAAGTAAAACCAGCACCTACTTGTATTTTAAATGTAGTACCAGGCCCAGCAGAAAGATTACCAATTACAGTAGCACTAGCACCTCCTGGTTGATACTTACCGGTGGCGCCAGAACCTGTAACAGTAAATTTAACAAAATTTATACCATCAGGAAATTCAAAATCGAAAGTACCAGCATCATTAAAAACTACCATTCCTGGCGCCGGTCTTTCAATAACTACGTTACCACTTAACGGGTTGAATTCAACCCCTGTTTTATCAACTCCATTAGTACCTGCAGGGTTAAATAAGGTAGCTGAAAGATTGTTTTTAACAGTAAATGTAGGCGAAGTAATACCTCCAATAGCTTTAATAATAAAGTTAGTACCTACTGCAGATAGACTTGGAGTTGCATGAGCAGCAGTAGTTATAGGGTATACAGTACTCCCAGCTGGTATACCATTGGGCACACCATAAAGAGCTTTTGATATTAAATTTGGAACTCTAAAATGATCAGCAGTAGTAGCTGGATCTGCTGTATTATAATCAGTACCTATAACAGCTGAAAGATCTGAATAATCAGAATTACTCGCGTACTCTGCACCATCGCATTCCAACCACCCATAAGGTATTCCATTACTAGCAGAAGCAAAAGGTACAATCGTACCAACAGGAAGAGCAGTAGCTGTAGTGGGAGCAACTCCAGTAGAAATAACACTAGGTACTTCCCAGTTTAAATTACCTGAATTATCAGATTTTAAAAATGTATTATTAGTTGGTCCAACGCCAGGGAAAGAATAGTCAACTGCATTTATTTTTAATTTAGAGGGTAGAGTTAAAAAGCTAGTAGCATTAACAGTCTCTTGCATTATAGCGTCAATTTTAATAGTTGAGCTTAAACTTATTTTATCAGTACTTAACTCTAAAGAATTACCTAAGCAATCTGGTGAAAAGTTACCAGCAGAAAGAATTCCTACCTTAATTTGATTATCAGTACCTATAGTAATAGTACCATCACCGGCACTTAATAAATTAGATACTACAAGCCAGTCTGTTGCATTTGCACCGGTACCTCTTTCAAGTACTTTAAGAGTATTAGTATCTGTTTCAAAAGCATAATCCCCTGTAACACAAGGAGCTAATGAAGTTGCTAAAGCGGCTTTACCTTTGTATTTGTTACCTACAACTAAGCCTCCTTTAGTAGTTCCATTACCGATATATAATCTTTCTGTATCGGTAGTAAATCCTAACTCACCTGCATTCAAAGTGATATTTTTACGATCAGCATCAGTACCCCTTCTAACAAGAAGCTTTATTAAAGTATTTTCTAAAATTTCTATCGACATTATGTTTATTTAATAGTTAAAAATTGGTATTGCAAATTTATCATAAGTTCCATCGCTATCTGGATCTCTTACATTACCAGATAACGCAAACGTTATGAATCCTGCTGAGCTTAATGAAACACTATCACCTTTAAAGTCAACGCCACTGTATACTTGATTATTATTTCGTCCTACAGCTTCAATTGATCCGGCGTTAGGTGCACCATTAAAAAGATTTATAAGAGCATCTTTTTGATATTTGATAATAAAGTTAACTCCAAATCCACTTAATATAGCGTTACTAGTACTACCATCTCCAGTTATGAATTTCTGTGAACCAGCAAAATCTCCTGCAATAGGAGCTGTAGCTCCAGCTCCATATAATGCCGCCGGCATCCCTCCTCCAGTTAAGTTAGGTAATCCAAAAGTATTAGCACCATCTCCTGCTCCGTAGTTTTCTCCTATTACAGCATACAATTCCGAATATTCGTCTCGACTTATAACGGCTCCATTAGCGAGTAAAAAGCCTGGCGGAGGCTTTACAAAAGCTCGAGCATGTGGTAAGATAGTTCCTACTGGAATTGCTGATTCTGCACCTTGTGTACCTGATAGTGATATTCCAGTAACAACACCAAATATAGAAGAATCAATAGTTTTTACTAATCCGTTAGTAGTAGTAATAGTACCTAGTTCAACAGCTTCTGCTTCTGTCTTACTTTGACCTATTGAATTAAGCTGCCCATTAGTTAAAGTAAAATTACTTACATTTACTGATCTTATAATAGATTTAAGTTTTCTACTTATAGGATCAATTTCTAAACCACTATCTACCAGATTATTTCCAGCTACACCAGCCCAGCTTTCTGCAGAAATCTCGACATTACCAACACCCTTGAAAGAAAGCTTATTATCAACATCAAATTCAAACTGTTCAGTATCTATACTAAGCTTTATTGGTGTATTGTTACCTCCTATTAAACCAGATGATAAAGCTGTTGTAGCTATTTCTCTTTCAGTTATAGAAGCAGCTATAGGAGTTATTTTACTTCCTGATATTTCAAGATAATCAGAATTAAAATTAACTTTAACCACTCCTCCAGTAGCTGATAGTAATCCCTCTCCAAAAAATTCTGGTTTAAAGAAAGTAGAATCATACTGACCCGGGTTAAGAGTTAACTTATTATTACTATCAAACTTAATAAAAGTATCATCCGGTACATTACCAATATATGCATAACCGGAAAGTGAATTATTATAATTAGTAGATGTTAACATATACAATCTACTATCAGCATATCCTATATCTCCCACTTGTAACCCCGGTGAGCTATCAGGACCTAAGCTTGAATCATTATTAAACGGTCCAACGTTTTTATTACTAACAGATTGACCACCAAATGTAGATCCATCTCCAACAAATAATCTTCTTGTATCTAAAGTATATCCTATTTCACCTTGATCAAGAACTATAGTTTCACGTTGAGCGTCTGAACCGCGCCTTACTTTTAATTTTACTATGCTTATATTTGCCATAAATTTATTTTATGATATTCGTTTCCATACATACACACCATATGACGGTGGTATATTGTTATGTGCTATATTTCTTCCAACTGATGCTGATACTCTAGTGTTATTAACACTCTCATCTCTATTTATTACATCAGTAGGAGCTGTAACAACAGGTACATTACTATTTTGCTTTAAAAAATTACCAGCAGTCGCATCTCCTATATCAACTGCTCCAAGCTCTAACGCATATTCATATGGTGTCTTAGTTAACGTTACAGGTGGAGCGATGCCTGAGCTTTGCAGTCGCGCTAGCCCGTGAGATCTACCAATTTGTACATTGGAATCAGAAACGAATCTAGTTTCTCCATTCCATATACCTATCATTTCTTTAAATTGATAATTTGTTGCCCAGTTAGTAATATAAGAACTTCTTACCGCTGCTGAATAATTAGCAGCAGATCCTCTATTAAAATCAAAATCTAAAGCATATAACCATGGATATGCTAAAGAATTATCTTGAAAAGATGCATCTCTATAATTAATTAAATACTGACTATCATACTCTCCTGGGGAAGCATAAACTTTTCTAGCCAATGATAATCTAGCTCTTTGCTGCTCACCAAAAGTAAAAGTAGCATCTGTAATACCTACTCCCGGCGCTTGAAAGGATAAATTAGTACCTGCTGAAGCAGGAACTTGAACATCTAAAGCACCTATATTAACATCATGGGTATGCGCTGGTAGATTATTTTGCGTTAATGTAGTTAAATACTCACCGGCTGTATCGCCATTGCCTCCTCTTAATCCTAAGGCTTCTTCTTCCTCACCTCCTGGACAAAATTCTCTTGTATCACCATTTTTATCAGTAAGAGTACCTGTCCCTACTAAGAACCTACCTTGTGCTACTTGTACCCACTCGGTACCAGCTATTCTATTAGTAGGGTTATCTGGTGTTATAGTAAGTTGAATACTACCTATAGGGTAAAAACTGTCTAACCATTCAAGAGGAGCTCTAGTTGTAAAGCCTTGAGGGTATATATAATTACTAATTACTACTCTTTCACCGCTTAGGGCTAATCCCGTGGAATTACCTGCTCCATCAAATACTTTATTTAAATTAGAAGAAAGTTCTGCTCCACTTAAATGTAAAAGGGAAGTATATAAATCAGATATAAATTGATTTTCTAAACTCTCAGGCATACCATTATTTATTCGTTAAACTTTAAATACTACTGTTCAATAGCACCATATATTAATCCACCTGTAATTGAGTAATTCGTGTTACTGATAATTGTTATAGCTTTACCGCCTTTACCTCCTTTAGGAAGATCACCACTTACATCTCCTCTTTTTCTAAGACAATCACCTCCATTAGCTCCCCAACCACCACCTCCTGCAGCATTCCCCCAAGGTATATTTTTCCGTGAACTTACAGTCTCACCAGGTTGGTTACTTGCTCCTCCATCACCACCACCATAGTCTCTCAACCCGGCAAAATTAGAAACACGTTGATTTACTGCAGTCCCACCTTTTGCATCTGCAGTAAGTACTCTACCTCCACCACCTCCTCCGCCGTGAGGATCATTTCCTTTTCGTTTATATCCACCAGCACCACCTCCTCCTGCTTCACCACCACCTCCACCAAGGTAAGCATTATTTATAGTGTATATAGCACGTCCTCCAGATCTAGCTGCATCCGGAAGAATAATATTTCTCCATGTATTTCCATTACCTCCAGGTAATCCTGGGGCACCTCCTTCACCACCAGCTTCCCACGCTCCAGGGGTTCCAGGTAATACATTAACATTAGGTGAAGAACCTACACCACCTTTACCACCACCGGCTCCACCACCTCCACCTCCGAAGTTACCAGTACCGCTTCCTGCACCGCCGCCTCCGCCACCGGCAATACCTCCTTGGTTAATAATAGTAACACTATCTGTAGTATTAATGAAGATAGCATCGCCTCCATCCCAGCCATCCCATCTGCTTTTTCCAGGTGGTGTACCTATGGACCATGATAGTTCAGGATACTTACCTGCTGCAAGAGACCCCCCGTCTCCCCCTCTGCCCATAATAAACCCGTTATTTATAAGTCTAAGTCCTCCAGGCCAGTTACCTGTTGTTAGAGCAGGTTTATCCATATCATCAGAGTAAATGTATACATTAGGTCTGATAGTAATAATAGCTCTACTAACACCATTCCAACCTCTATCCCTAGCCCACTCTTCTAAGTTTAACCCTTCTTTATTTTCAGTTATATTTGCTCTAAATATTGGATCAGCTTCAATTATTTGCGTACCACCACCTATTTCAGTATTAGGCTCGTTTAATTCTAACTCAACTCTTCTCCAAGCATACAACCCATAACTCGGGGATATATTGTTATGTGGGTGTGAATTACCTTGATTTCTCGAAGGTACAGTAGTTGAACTTCTAATTTGCGTATTAAGAAAAAGGGTAGTATTAGAAGCCTGTGATACTTCTTCATTTAGTTCCTTTAATCTATCAACACCAGCTAAAGCTATAGCAGCTTCATCTTGTCCTAAGACATCTATGATTATATCACGAGCTTTTATTAAATCTACCGGACTAAATCTACCCGGGTGGACCCTGTCACTATCTCGAGAATCATAATCAGCTTGCTCTATAGATACTCCCCCAGAAGCCCACTGTACACCAACTGGCCTTGGGCTATTTGTAATAAAAATTTTAGTATTAGGTATACTACTGTCTAAAAGACCAGCCCACCCCGGTCCTCCTACTACAGATCCTCCCCACCCTGCTAACGAAAAGCTAGCTATTTTAGGATCAAAATCTATATTAGAATATCTATAGCCTTCATCATGCCTCTTTTTAATTAGAAAGCTTCTGTAATTATCTTGACCTTGAAAAGTAGAGTTATTTTGAAAAGCTTGTATTTCATCTTGACCTAGCAAATACGAGAAAGGGTTATTTCCAACATTTGGTATTAAATTTGAAGATGCTGATGTATATACTTGTTCTTGTGTTAATCCACGAGAGTTTATTCTAGATCCGAAAAAATAGCAGAAAATATCTACAGGAGAAGCAACAGTATTACTATCTCCTGTTATAGTAGTCTGTACATTTACATCATGTGTATGAGCCGGTAAAAGATCATTATTTAACCTATTAGTAAATTCTCCTACTTTATCACCAGACTTATTACCATTTGAACCTGGCGAAAACTGAGGATCTGTTCCTCCTACTCCAACAAAAAATCTACCCGGGCTTTCCAGAACCCATTTAGTTCCTGCAATTCTATTAGTGGGATCATCGTTAGTGGTAGTTAGTATAATACTTCCTATTGGATAAAAACTATCTAACCAATCTCTTTGTATAGTACTTTCAGGCAGAATGTAGTTTTGAATATCTACTCTATCTGTTGTAGTTTGTCCAACTGTTCTGCTACTTAAAGTTAACCCACTAGTATTACCTACCCCATCATATACTTTATTATATTCTTGTAAAGTAATATTAAAACCACTTAAATGTAATAAAGAAGAATAGTAATCAGCTATTCTTAACCCTTTTAAGCTTTCTCCTTTATTTGCCATAATCTTATTTAGTATGAACCTCCACTACTACCACTACTAGTATTTTGTCTTCTATTTCTATTACCTGAAGAGGTATCAACAGAAGCCTGTTCAGGAATCATGGGTGGAACGATTGGCTCTGCCTCGCCGCCAGTGGGGTCTTCATTTACCCTAACAAAGATATTAGTATCAAGTGGAGTTAAATAAGCGTGTGGTTGATCTATATGTATAGGACCTACCATAAAACCTTTATCAGGATGAGAGTGGTAAAATCCAACATAATCTTTGCCTGAATCAGTTAAAATAAATTCACCTCCTCCTGTATACAAGTCTTCTATAATTTCATTATCTTCACCAGATAACTCAATTACTGCATTATCATCATCTTCGTCATCATCTTGTGAAACTATAATATTAAATACAGTTTCTTGTAGTTGAAAAATTTGATCAAAAACCCGTGAGACAGTATCATAATTTACATCTTCATTATCATGAAATTCTAAATTTCTAAAATTAATATCAATACCTTCATAAGAAATTAACTTACCTAAAATTGGTATACCTTCTCTTATTTCTTTAAAAGGTATAACGCTAGCATTTAAGAATACATTTACAGTATCTTTAATAATATTTTGTAACTCGCTATTAACTGATATTCCTAAGCTAGATTCACAACTTATAATTTTTTCGTATAAATTTTTTAAATCTAAAGGAACAAAGCTCTTATATAAAAGTTTACTCTCTTCCATAAGATATATTCTACCTATATTATGTAAAAGATAATATAAACTTGTACTGTTTTTACCAACTAAAAAATTTAAATTATTATAATTATTTGAAGGTAGAGTATTAGAATTAAATTTCTTTTGAATTTTATCAAATCGTTCAAGAGTACCATCAAAGAACATATCTTCTAGATAAAGTAAATTTTTATTCGAAGGGAATCCTGCAACATTTTCTGGATTGGTAATAAATCTAGAAGAAATAGCCCCTTCATCATCTATTATAAATATATTAGAATCATTTCCTGAAAAGAATATAGTTACTACATTATCTTTAGAATTAAACTCAACTTCGGGTTTAAATCTAGTTAATTGTTTAGGATTAAAAGGTAAAACATAATCACCTTCAGTATTGCTAACCTTATCTATATCTAAATGATATATGTAAAATTCTTCTGCATCAAATCCTTCTAACGAAGTTAAAACTAATAAAGAATCGTCTGAATCTCGTATATCAAATTCTAAAATTTCTTCTCTAGGATTAGATGATATAATATTATTAATAAGCTCAAAAGTATACTTGTTAACGATTTTAATTTTAGGTTGTTGATTTTGATTATTTATATTTTGCTGTGCTAAGCGATTTTTACCATGCACTCTTCTAATAGGGTTACCATCTACATCTGTTTCAACTGTTGCCTGGCTTGTATATCTATAACCTAAAATATTATTACCTAAGCTTACTTTATCATCAATTATATTATCTTCTAATGTTATTTGATCTACTAGTTTTAAAACTCTACATTCTGAAACAAAACTATTATCATAAAGCTTTAAAATAAATTTAAAAAGACCAGGTATATTTGGATTTTCAGTTTTTTCTAGTGCGTACAGAGTATCAGTATTATTATCATAACTGAATCTTTGCGCGCCATCAAAGACGTCTTCTTCTAATCTTATTAAGCTACCACCTGTAGCAAATGTACCTGAAAATGTATATGAAGAAGTAGAAGTTGTAGTAAAATAGTTAAACGATTTATCATCATATATAAATACCATACTATCAACAGTATTATCTAATACATCTACATCAGGAACTTTATCAATGAAAGAAAATGGATCAATTTGAACTGGGAAATTATTTGATTTAGATAATTTTGTATCATCATTTCTAATATCATTTTTACCACTTGATAGCCCTAAGAAATAACTATCTTCATCTTCAACAGAATTTAAAAAATCGAATAAATTAGGATTAGCTATTATATTTTTGGAATAAATTACTAAATTATTAAAATTAAGAGCTTGTAGATTAGTATCTATAAAATTTTGGTCTATAATATTTCTAGGTGATATTTTAGGTAGTTGTAAGATATTTTTATTTTCAACTGAAACTGTTCTATCGAATTCAAACTTATTATAAAAGCAATTAGTTAAAAATGTATCTTTACCACTTAATAATTTAGAAGATGTATTATAACTCTTTCCAGTAAAAGCTCTTCCTTCGTAAATAGTAAACAACCCACTATAATCTACCCCACTTAAAGTAAATGAATCTCCATTAGTATATTTAAAATAGTCAATCATTTGTAATCAATAAATTTTACATCGTTAATAACCGTAGTTTTAGGTAAAGTTTTAGTTATGTTACCTAGCATAATATTTTTAAGCTCATTAGATACATCCGAACTAATATTTAAATTTTTAATATTAATATCAACTATGTTACTTTTGTTCTTTAAGTTTGTATTAATAGAATTCATTATCTTAATATTATCAGTAAGATTTCTCATACCACAAGGTAGAGAAATAGTCAGATCTTGAATTGTATCAATATTTACTCCAAATATATACCCCAATTCTTGATACTTCTGCAAAGGCTTAAGAGTTAAATATAAATTATCTATATATAATTTATTAGTAGTATCATTATATAAAACTTCAATTTTCTTTGAATTAGCAATTTTCGGTTTAATAAAGATATCACCAAATAATAATTTTTTTGTAAACATTTGATATGCGTTTACTTGAAATGTAAATATAACATTAGTATTAAGATATAAATTACATATTCCTTGTACAGCATTAAAAGATAAAAAGATATTATTTTTCTCAAACTTGTCTAATTCAAATTTATGTGAAAAGGTATTTTGACTTAATCGTGTATCTAAAGTAGCACCTGTTGTACTATTATCAAATAACTTAAAATCAAAATATACAGTACTATCAACTTTACTAAAACTAAACCCTCCATTTATATCATTACTATTCGAATATAAATCAAAATCTCCAGCTTCATTTTGATATGTAAATCCTAAACTAAATCCTCCGTTATCGTTAATAGTATTAAAGTAGTTATTAACCCTATTATTAACTCTTGCGGTTTTACAAAAATTAGTTGGCGACTCTCTTAAAAAGTCTTTCTTCTGTACTCTAATATACTTATATCTTTTTTGAGCTTCAAAAGTCAAATCACTCTTTTTATCAAAATATAATTTCTTCTTTACTGATTCTCTTAGTGTAGTATTACTCCTTACAATGCTCTCTACAGCCTTTTCATATGTTACGTTAAATACCGGGGAAGATGCTATAGCATCTTCTTTAGTAATATAATCCGGGTAATAATATCTATCTACCCATATACTTTCTTTTCCTACACCTCCTGAAAGCCATGTACATAAATAAGTTACATCTTTATCTTTTACTGAATTATCATCAAGTTTATATACCCTATCAGATAAATCTGGTCTCATAAATGAAAATGAACCAACTTTAGTAAATTTAGTATCGTTAATATTTAACTTACTAAACGGTTGCATAGACGAAGGAGTAGTAAAGTATGTCGTACCAGGTTTAACTGTAATATCAAAATTATTATAAACGAAATTTAAAGACAGAGTTTCATTTCTCTCACTATCAATATCGGATAATATTGAAGTATACTTTCTTAAATTTTGACTAAAAATAGTAGTTTCGGAAGTTGAAAGTAAGTTATTTGAAGAAGTAAATTGATCTTGTGTATTTACTATGTTTTTTAAGTTTATTAAGTTAAAGTCTAATTTATTATTATTAGATGAACTATATAGAAGATAATTAGAAGGTAGATGAAAGTCACTTTTATCGTTGTCAACTTGACCTTGATTATTATAGGTAATAAAACTAGTATTATATGGTGAAGGTATTGAAAGGTTAATTTCTTGATTAAGCTTTATTGAGCTGTTTGCTATAAAAAATTGATTAGGTTTAGAATTATTATCTATTAATTTAGCATATAAAGTACCACCAGACCCTAATACAACATATTTTCCATCAGCTTTTTGTGAATATAAATTTATAAAGGTATCTCTTTTATATTTTAGTAAGTTGTATTGCAAATTACTACCAGTAGCTGGTAGTTTATTCTCAGCCACGAACAGAATTTTTCTTGTATCAAAAGCATCCTTAGCATCATCACTTACTACTAAGAAATATCTAGTATTTTCAACTACAGTACTTACTTTACATATAAAATCGTCTACAAACGTTATTTCAAAATCATTAGCTTGATCTTTTAGTTCAGTAAAAGACGTCTTACCATAAAACTCAGCGTTAAAAATATCATCATCATCTTTAAATGAGCTTAAAGAAGGGGTACTAAAAGATAAGTAGTTTTCACTCGAAGTAGTAAAGTTTAGTGTAGTAAAGAACGAACCCGGCTTTACTTTAGTTTCGGTAGTTGAAGTAACACTGTCTAATAAAACTTCACTGGTAAGATAAAAATTAGTAAAATTAATATTTTTAAAATCTTCAATACCAGATAACGCGGAAATAAAATTTAAATTAAAGCCTCCATTATATGTTTGCTTATATTGATCTAAAGTCATGTCAATAGGACACACGTTAGCGTCTACTGAACTTAATGCACTTAAACTAGATTTAACTAAACAACCCATTTTATATATTTATTCTTAATTCTCTTTAAAGGATTTGTTATCTAATTGAACCAAGTAATTGTTCTTTTTTGTTAAAAAAGTAACTCTTGAACTATTGTTAGAGTCGTTAAGTAGATCAACACCTATTATATCAATATCGTCTACATTTTCATAATAACTTTGTGAATTAACAACTACTGGTATATTTAAACGTAAAGTTTCACCTGTAACATAACCTACATTCATTTTGAAAGTAAGAGATTTTTTTAATGCATACGAAGAAGGGTAATATTTATGTTTATAGTTATTACTAAATGTTACTGGAGTAACTCCTTTTTGTACTTCTGGAAAAATTGATTCATTTCTATAATCCCTATATATCTTTATATCTGGATTTAATACCTCTGAACCATCTCCCCAGTTAATACTTACATACGTAGGAAATATTTCTGTATATATGTTAGATATATCTAAAGTAACTTCAGTAAAATCAAACAAATCAATTTGATTTAAAGTTACTTCAGAATCAATATCTTCTTTAGTTGATGAGATAGATAATGTATACGTATTCATAGTATTAAAGCAGCTGATGAAAGCGGTAATTTAGATGTTGAGAGAGTTGGTACACTAGAGGAAAGCGTAAATACCGCATTACTTAAATCTACGACACCGTTACTTGTAAAGTTATCTGTAAACCTACTATTATTACTAGTAAAGGTAGAATTATTTAAGAAGTTAACGTTATCTTTATACTCAAATAAGTAATTAACTAAAAGAGGTCCTTTGTTAAGATCTTTTAGTACTACTGCTAAGTTAAATTGCTCACTATCACTATTATATGTTAAATAAGGCTTTCCACTTTCAATATATACCGAATCAAAAGAAGATAAGTTAAAGTTGCAATTTTCTGCATTATTACCTGTTGTCGGAAATATTTGTTCAGTTTTATCATCTATAAAACTATATTTGTAAACAATAGGATATAATCTTATATTTTTAAACGTTAATTGTTCCTTTTGTATTTTGCAATAATATACATCACTACCAACTTTTAATCGATTACTTACCTTATCAAAGAAACTAGTGTTAATATTAAGGGAATTAGTAAATGTATTAGGAGTTACAAATTCATTATTTTGATATGAAGTTTTTTCAGTTACTAAGAAAGAGCTAGTTTCAATAAAAAGAGTATCATAAAGAATATCAAAATTCATTACTTTAGTAGAAAGCTCATCGCATATAGTAGTACTATATTTACCAGATAAATAATCTAAAGTTTCAGTTAATTCCTTTACTGAAGGATCTGTAGGAGCTTTGTTAATGTTTTTAACATATATTTTACCTATATGCTTTTGTCTGTCGAAAGAAGATTCAACTGCAGAATCCACTGTAACAACTGATGTAGTGTTAATACTATCAACAGTATCAATATACATGAAGTCTTCTTCTGCCTGAGTATAATTAAAAATTATATTATCAGTAAATCTAGAGCCGTCATAATTCTTTACGCCATTACCTCCGGATAATCTTACATTATATGAAAAATCCCCAGAAAGACCATCATAAAGCGATATACCTGCTCTATATGCTGTACCAGGTCCTGTATTATCGCTCAAAGCTCTAACTACTGTTAATCCTCCATCATAGTAACCTATACCTGCTTCAACTAATTCTGAAAAATAAAATTGATCTGCACTATCACTAAAAGCACTTAACCCCGACCTAACAGGGTCGGCTAACGTCTCTGTGTCTGAAAATCTAAAATATGCTCCTTCTTTAACATCAGCATCATATGTAATAGATTCAGGTCTTGTATAGTCAACAGTTAAGTAATTATCAGGTTCTATTAGCTCTTCATACGGACTAAAGAATCTACTAAAAATAAAGAAAGACGATAAAGGAAGATCAGGTGACTGATCGCCAGGTGCATTAAAACCGTTAGTAAAGCTTGTTAAACCAGATCTTATAGTTTGTGAATATGTTAAATTATCAGTAGTATTAAAATTAAATTTATAACCTTCACTATACAAATCATCAAAAAATGTATAGCCGTTTAAAACTAGGTTTTTAATTGTTTTAGGTGTTTCTTTTATTAAATTATTTCTATAAAAATTATTATCTTTAACTAACCCAAAAATATTTCCGAACAGGTCCTTCTTACTATCGTCAACGTACCCTTGATCATAAAGATAAGATAAATCTGTATCAATATCTCTTTCACCAGCCATTTCAGAAACATATCCTAAAAATGTAGTACTATCTTTATTTGAGTTAGGCTGATTTTTAGCAATACCCTTACTACTATTATTTAAAGAGGAAGATGTATCTACTATAAACGTTAAAATTGAATCATTATTAGTAAATAAATTAGGATCAGGAAATATATAAAATTGATTAGGTTTATAATCTTGCTTTTTGTAAAAATCTATCCGTTTACCTTGTATAGTAACAACACCAGAATTATGAGGTCTAAAAAATCCTAAATCTCTCTCACTAATTATTTGATCAGAAAAAACAGAAGCAGTAGATGGGTAATCTTGATTTACAAAATTAGCATAGGGTTTATCTGCTTCAAACAATACTCCAATGTCTGAGTTACCATTACTATCAGTTGATAAGTAATAAAAATCTGAACCTATAAATTTTTCGGTTTGTCTTTTCTTAGAACTTAAAACTTGATCTACTTCTTTAATACTTCTTAGATCTTGACTAACAGTAGAAAATAATTGATCTACTAAATCTGCTTCTAATGAAGTAAATAAGTTTGAATCCTCCGGTAAAATACCTGGTTCGTATTGCTTATAATTGGCACCGTAGTCTTTAACATCAGGAGGTTTATTAAAATACTGAGCAAAATTATCATAATACTCAGTTAAAGTAACAGAAATATTCTTCTTAATATCATTTATATTATAATCAATATTACCGGTATCTCTATTTTCTAAAAACTCGATGATGATATCTTTAGAAGCTTGTTCAACTCCTACGCTACTACCTTTTACCTTACTTCTAGTTAAGGAGTAATGGAGAGTATTTCTTTTCTTTTTATAGTAAGTTACAATATCACGTATCTTCTTACTAAAAAACGACATTGCTACTTGTATATCGTAGCTATCATTAAAATCTAATTGCGTTAAAAACTTTCTTTCTGCATTTGAAGAGAAATTTAAAGTTATATCCTTTAAGAAGTCTCTATATCTGTCTAAAATAGAAGTGGTGTTAGTTTTGTCTAAATCTACATTTCTTGTATTCCATTTATTTACGTAGTGATTATAAAATGCAGTTAAAGTCTCTGGCTTATAACTCTCACTTACTATTTCTATAAATTTTAGAAAGGTATACGGGGAGAACTTATCTAATGCTTCATCACTATTAACATTAGGATTAGTTATAGATTGGCTTACATTTGGAAACCCTGTAGTAATGTTATCCATTAAACATATTTATCTCTAAAATAGGGATAGACTACTAAATAAAGAGTTTCGTATGTTAATATCAAAGATATTATCTTCTCCTTCAAGATTATCTAAAGATTCATCAAAACTAACATTAGTTAATCCATTACTGTAGTCAATTAATCCACAAAAAATAGTATTATCTGTTACAGCTGATAAAGAATAAAATTCGTAAAAATTATTTACCGTATCGATATTATACGTACTAGGTAATATAAGAGGCCATCCCCAAGTATTACCTCCACTGAGAGAAGAGTTAGTTACTTCAGTACTATAATCACTAAGCATGTAGGTGTTACTATTACCTGATATTTTACCTGTATTAATCCCACTTAATGAGCTTAATGGTTGAAAAGTATTAAGCCGTAAATAAGAGTTACTATATTTTTCATATGCTACTAAATCATTACCTGCTGTAACTTCGTAAGTTAGAGAGCTTATTTCAGGTCCAAGATTCTTACCGTATATTTCTTTTGTAGTAGTACCCTTAGGATCAAAATTCTCATCAAACTTATTCTTACTCCCTCTAAATTTATTGTAACTCAAACTCAAAGTATCAATAAAGCGCTTTACTTCTGCAGGTTCTTGTGCTAAAGCCCTGTCAAAAACTATACCATTATCATCAGTAAGAGCAGCTAAACTAATTAAAGAATTGATATCACACATATCAATATCTGCATTATTTGATACAAAATTAAAGACCTTTTCGTATAGCTTTTTACCTAAAAGATCGTATCTACTACTTACGTTACCAAAGATAGTTCCTATAAAATCATTAAAGAANATATTTTTATCTAATAAGATTTCTTGAAATCTCATATCTTTAATATTTTCTTCAAAATCAAAATCTTCATTATGCTTATAAAAATTATAGAAATCTTTAGGGTAAGCGGTTAATGTTACTAATCCGTTTACTGTAGATAATAAAGAGCTATTTGTGTTAAATGTATACTGATTTCTAGCACTAAGAGTTATTCTAGTAGCGGTAGCAGATAAATTATCATTGAAAGTTAAAACCCCTCTATACCAAAAATCTGTATCAATTGATGAAAGAGAATTAGCTAAATTAGAGATAGTATAATACGAAGATGGTACTATGTTGTTTATATTATAAACGTTACTTGAAGCTCCTGATAAGACTATAAAGGTAGGCGTACCAGCAGTTAAACTCTTCATAGTAAAATTATCATTATTAACTGGTGTAATAATAAAAGGTATACCTAATCCTTTGTATTGTGTCTTACTAATTGAAAACGGTTCTTTTTCAATACCCTCTCCAGTAATACCGTTTGAAGTAAATTTGATTGCACTTAAAGTTTGTCCAGAAGTAGGACTTGTATAAGAAGATAGAGTAATATCAAAATTATTAGTATAATTATTATTTTTATAACCTTTTAAACTATTTGAGAATATGTTTTCTCTGTCTTTGAAAAAAGAAATATTTATAGGAGTATCTTGATCTTCTGTTCTTACATATATCTCCTTACTACCTGAACTACCTACATATACACTAGATAGACTCGAACTTACACCATAACTAATAGTTCCATCTAAATTTAATTTAGCATATATATCTTGCGAAGAGAGTGATATTTTATCTAACTCTACATACTCGAAAGAAGATAACGTTGGTAAGTAGTTTCTTTCATATACAGAAAAATACTTCTTTAATGAATTAAACTTATTCGGAGCTAGATTGAAATAATTTTCAACATCACTACCTGAAACGCTATAATATAGATCTTGAAAATCTTGATAAAAAGGAGTTTGTGATGTAACAGTAATAGGACCAGATATTTCGCTAGCCGATAAAACCAAAGCAGGTTTAGTAGCTGCAATATCTCCTGGAGGCATACTTAATGAAAAGGTATTAGTTATATAATCTTTAATATGCACCGAATCACTATATGAAGCTAAAATAGAATTATTTTTACAGTCTCGTATAATCATACGTACTGTATATTCACCAGGGTATTCGTAAACGTGAGAACTACTTAAAGTATTTCCAAAACTACCATCACCATAATCAAAAGTTATTTTTTGATTATTTAACGGGATTTCACGACTCTCATCTTCAGGTATACGCGCTTTGAAAGTAAGAGGTGTTATATCAAGATTGTAAGAAGATAGTTTAGCTTCTCCTTTATAATCTACGACATCAAAAATAGCATAGTCTGTCTTTATATTACTCATCTACAACTTTGATACGATTCGTTAAGGATAGAGGAGAATATAAGTACGGAAACTTAAAATACGGTAAAGTAATATCTTGATTAACTAACGATATATCACTAGTTTCGTACTGAGGATTAAATGTTAAAAAAGAAACAGTATCTATACTCGCTCCAGTAGATTCATTTTTTGTATATATTCTTTTTACTCCCTCTAATGAAAGTATATCATTGCTTAGTTCATTTAAATTAATGGATTGTCCTAATTTATTATTAGAAGGATCAAAAAACGATCTTATTAAATTAGCTGCTCTACTACTTAAAGTATTTTTATTAATCTTGTTATTAAGCTCTCTAACAATATATAAACTAGTTTCATTTAGTAAATTTAAATTTAAATCAGATGAATTAGTAAATCCTAAACCATAAGCCATATAAATTGGGTCTCTTGGTACAACAGTATTTGAAACCATCTTTCTTTCTTTACACGTCTCAACAATTAAATTTTTAAATGATTCTGAAAGATAAGGAGGAAAGAATTTATCTTGTGTAACAGTGAACTTTGGTGCGCAAAAAATATTAATATTGTTAAAATCACAAGCATCAGCGAAGTTAATTTGATTTATAAGCACTCTATTTACCTTATTAGGATCAACACATATATCATAAAAATATTGTATATATTCATTAATATACGAATCGTTATTTACTACTGATATACTGTTTAATACGTTAGCTAGATTCTTTTCTAAAAATGCCTCATAATCAGATTCGTTGACTAAGCGTAGTTGTGAAGAAAAGGCTTTAGGAGCATTTTTTCTTATCTCATCTACTGTTTCTTCATCTGAAAGAGAGGTTGAATTTTGAGGATTATTAATAGATAATAAAGAAGAATTAGAACTATCTATAAATGTTGTTTCGTTTTTATTTGCGAACGTATCGTTAAAAATTTGTCTTTGTCTTAAAGAATCATATACAAATAACTTACCTCCATTTATTACGTTTTTGCTTATAATGCCCTCAGTATTATCTGATTGAATGTAGTTAATAGAAACTATATCTCCAGCGTTTAATTTCTTTCCAAAAACACCACTTCCGAACTTAATTTCATAAAAACCGTTTTCGTTTAAACGTCTTTCGTATACTCTATCAGTAGAATCGGAAAGATATAAACTATCTACTTCTTTATAAAGATAATATGTGTTACTATCCGCTTCTTTTATATAAACATCAATAGTATTATCAGCTATAAATTTTTCTACTTGATTATCAATTATATTTTTTACTACAATAGGAACCAACTCAAATTCTTCTCCCTGCGCGGGGTAATCCGGATATTCCTTTATAGAGCCTTGGTATAAAATTACCGAATCATTTAAACTCTTTAAAGTTTGACTTCCCGCTTCAGTTTTATTAAAAGAGTAATCATCAATAAAATTGTATTGAAACCCATCAGCTAAGAAGTAAGAATTTTTTCTTATAGTATAATTTGCTATAGGCATACTAGCTGAGCCTACAGCGTTTATAGGTACTATAGAAGTTTGCTTACCAGCTGGTTTATAACCAATAAGCTTAACTATCTTATTCATATTCTCATAGAGAGAAGCTTGATCAAAATTAACCTCTGAAGCGGTTTGATTTAAATAGAATAATAGTACATGATAAGAATAAGCTATAATATCTATAACTGCAGCTAAGTTACTACCATCATAATTCTGATCTGTAAACTTTTCGTTCGTATTAAGTCTGTTTACTATATAGTCTTTTAGACTCACCGCATCAAAGGCCACATAAGCATTCTGCGGTAAGCTAAAATCTAAAAATTCGTTATCTTTGTTATTAGGAGTAGCCATAATTAAAATATAATATATCCGTTGTTATTTAATACCGATCTCACTGAGATCCCATATACATCTAAAGAAGGGACGTTTATTTGTAAATTAATTCTATATTCATTATCGTCTGGGTTTGGAATTACACTTACACCTTCTATCTCGACTCTTGGTTCCATTAAAGGTAATCTATTTTGTATATCATCTTTAATAGCAAACGCGCTAAAATCACTTATAGGTTCAAATAAATATCTTCTTAAATCTAAACCAAATTCTGGACTTAATATTTTTTGCCCAGGCGCTGTGAGAAAAATATTGGCTATACTATTAAGAACAGCATTCTCATCATATAAACCTTGCGCGTCTTTTAATATAGTAGATTTATTAAACTGTTTATTGTAGTAAACAGATGTTTCAAGATCCAAAAATAAATCTTTATAAAGATACCCTTGTTTTAGCGAATTACCATCTAAATTACTAACTGAGGTATCTGTTAATTTTATCAAAGCCATTTATTATATTTAATGTAGCATATTCATATTAAGGAACTATAATATAATTAGATATGAAGATTGTCGGAAAACTCATTACCGAAGTAGAAGTTGATCATAAAGATCTAGGCAAGGCTCTTAAACGTGCTATTTTTATCGAACTTGATCTACCTCGTTATAATCCTGTCCATCATGATGGTATTTCTTTTATTGAAACTGTTGATGCACATACTTCTCATAGATTTGAATATGAGAAACCAGTAAAGCTTGCAAGTAAAGAGGATATTAAAGTATTTGAAGCGTTTAAAACTGTAAAAGAATTTTTAGATAACGTGTGATTCTGTACAAGTTGGCATAAATAATCATATGGCCGATAAAAAGTTTGTAAGTTTGCACGAATCTTATATGAAAAGGTATGAGCGTGGAGGCTTTCTTGTAGGAGATGTTTTTAAGTTCAATGATAACTTTAAAAATTCAGATGAGTTTAAATCTTTAGGTACTAATACACAAGAGCTTTTGCAGCAAATGATTGATTCAGGTCAGCATGTAAGAGTTGTAGGTATAAAAGACACAACATCAGCACGCTACCCTGCTAATGCAGATACAACAACATTAGACGTTGTATTAGATTTAGCTCTCGACGATGGAGGGGGACGATATTCACATCATGTATCTATTCCTAGTAATTTAGGACAGTCTGAGGAATTTTATCCTAATCTCCCTCCTATACCTGATGTGTTTAAGAGAAAGAGCGATGTTATTATAAAGCCTGAAGAAGCTGAAACTACACAAGCTCCTGAGGCTAGAGATGGTAACACCGAAAGAGAGTTGCCAGATAGTAATACAACTATTCCATCTGATTCTGCTTCATACACTCAACAATATCTCGGGGATTTAACAAAAGGTCCTAGCGCTTACTAAATAATAATATGAAACGACATTCAGACTCACTCCTGCTTGAGCAAGCTTATCAAGCAACCCAACTAAAAGAAAATTTTTCTAATTTGACAATTGATCAAGCTCGACTTGTAATTGAAAATGCTACTCCTATGGAGTTAGAAGTTTTAGAAGAACTTTTAGGTAAACTTCGCAATGCAGCATCTGGTGTTGGAAATGTATTGAAAGCCGGTAAAGAAGCTATTCAAGGAGCCGCTACAAACGCAGTAGCTGGTGCTAAGGATGTCGCTGCTGGAGTTGGTGCTGGTGCAAAAGCTGCAGCAGGTCAAGTTAAGGATAACGTCAAGGGAATGTATAAAGCTGGTGTAGATAAGAATGAAGCGGCAAAGCGAAAGTCACAACTTTTGAACCACGTTGCTCAATTAGAAGATCTTTTTGCAGCACATATTGAAGCGTCACCTGACTCAAGATTAAAGAAAACAAAACTTAACGATATTACTATAAAGCAGCTTAAACTCGCAATAGGAGCAACTGCTAGTAGTAAAGCACTAGCTGCTACTCAAGCTCGACAAGGTGGTTTCATGGGTCAAGCAGGAGCTGCATTCCAAAAAGGTTACGAGAAAGAGCAAAAGGCACGTCAAGGAGAGTAACTCCTATATACATTTTTCTAGATTTACTAGACACGCAAAAGCGTTTATCTCTTTATCTACTACAAAAGCGCTCTTATACAAATGATCAGCTATATTAGCTATAAAAGCTTTCTTTTGAGCATCTTGTAGATTAGTATTATAGATATAGTTTAAGAAGTTAGCTAGCAAAGTATCATAGTCACCTTGAAATCTATCTTCATTCTCAATTAGGTACTTTCTAGCTTCAAGACTCTTCTTACTTACTACTTTTTTGTAGACAGTTTCGAGCAGCTCGTTATCGCTATTAATGCTAGCAATACACAGCTCTGAATCAATAACGTTTTTCTGGAGCTCATTAATCGCTTTCCGTAAGTCCGGGAAGAATCTCTTGACCAGCTGTACGAATTTTTTCTTTTGTTCATCGGATATTTTAACTTTTTCATTTTTAAGGATATAATAACAACGCTTTACAGCTAACTCTATTACAGGTTTAATATCTAAAGCCTGGCATCTAGATTGCAAGGCAGGAATAATCTTATGCTTGTAGTTAGCAGTAAGAATAAATCTACAATATTTAGCGAACGTCTCCATAGTATTACGCAATGCAGCTTGCGCTTGAGGAGTAAGTCCATCAGCTTCATCTAAGATTACTACTTTTATACCACCATCAAATGACTTAGTTTGTGCGAAGTTAGTAATATTATGTCTGATAGTATCGATACCAGACTCATCAGAAGCATTAATATAAAGATAATTACATCCGAGTATATCGTTAACAATAACTCTTGCAAGCGTGGTCTTACCAGTACCGGGATTACCAACAAAGAGAAGATTAGGAATTTCATTTTTAAACTCTTTAACAATATTAAGAGTACGTTCATCTAAGATAATATCATCAAGCTTAGCAGGACGATATTTCTCAACCCAAATTTTATCAAAATCAATCATAATTATTTACCAGAAGAACCAAAGCCTTTTTCACCTCGCTCTGACTTTACAACATCACCTTCAGTCACTATTACATCATGATTAGCATAAACAACTAACTGAGCGATCCGATCACCAGCTTTACCTTCGTAATCTGTACTAGTAAGGTTATAAAGTTTAATACCAGCATCACCTCGATAACCACTATCAATGATACCTGGATGAGGCATAATACCATGCTTAAAGCCTAGACCAGAACGACCTTCAATCTTTACCCAATAGCCTGGCTGGATAAAGGCAAACTTAAGACCAACCCCGACTACTGCTGATCCTCCGGCCGGTACTGTAAAGTCCTCAATACAAGTAACATCCATACCTGTATCACTATCATGGTTCTTACCAGGTAGTACAGCATCTACATGAGTCTTTTCAAATTGTAGTAACATATACGTATGATAATATACTATGTAAAATTTTCAAGTGTCGATTAAATATAAGTATGGCTGAAGAATTAGACGAAGCTGTTAATGATATTATTAATCAATTAAAGAGTAATAATAAAATGGCAAAAGCTCCTATAGAAGAAAGTGTCTTGAATAAGGACGATTTAGAGGACTTTCTTATTCAAAATTCTGGCAAACTCATCAAAAAGTCTTTGACTATAGTAGATAACGTTAATGATTATATATCTTCTGCTCCAGAAAATAGAGATGTAGCTGCTTTAGCTGAATTAATTAAAGCTTCCTCATCAGCTATCGATACGCTTAATCGTCTTCATACTGCTAAAGAAAGAAACGAAACACAAGTTGCAGTAAAGCAGTTAGATGTTGAAAGTAAGGAAAGACTTAATTTAGCTGATAATCAAACTAAGATGCTGCTATCAAGAGATGATATAATGAAGGCGCTGGTTGATAAAGATGAGGGTGTTATTGATGTTTAGAAGTAAAGATCTTTACATTCACCTTTATCCTCACAAAGATCCTTCTTTTTCCTAACTACTGATACATCTATCTGTTCTTCAGGTATTTGCTCTACCTCTTCCGGAAGCTTGCTTGTTCTACCATCAGTCCCACCAAACAAACCATTTAAAGTATATAAATCATATACTCCATCATCTAGCTGAATTTGTAAATCATAAGTTTCATCAGTAGTTATTGGAAATCCTAATATACTAGTTAAAGCACTTTCACATTTTTGTTGAATTACTCTATTCTTAACTGTGTATTCAGTTTTATCTAAAGATATTAGTAGTCTATTAACCCCATTTAAAATAGTAAATGCTTCGCTACCTTGTATATAAAAAGAATTTACAAACTTTCTAAATTCAAATAGTTTATTACCAGCAACTCCTAAAGCTGATTTTATAGTCCCAAAGATATCATTTGATATATCTCTTAAATCATTAAACAAAGATATATCTTTTAAATTAAGACAAGCAGAAGCAAAATCAGTAAAGCCTTGTGAAAATTCATTGTTAACTCTTAACTTGGGAAATTTATCTATAAAGGGTAAAGTATTATCATTAAAAACACTATTTTCAAAATTATAGTTAAAGACGTTAGTAGCCGCTCTAGTCCCCTTTTGTATGTTTTCTTGCATATAAGGAGGTAGATTATTATATAAATCTAAAGCTGCATTAAATGGTTCTAATCCATATACTGTAGTTGATATATTACCTCTTACAGCATTACCCAATGTACCTATTCCATCACTTACAGAAGCTAATAAATTTATACTCTCCCCAGAAGCTAGCTTAGATAGATCATATGCCGCGCAAGCAAAAGGACCATTAAGAAGTTGACGTAAATAATAAAGAATAGTACATTCATCTAATTTTAAAAGTCCTTCAGCAGATTGAAGCATTCCTATAAAGTCTTCTAATTGATCTAATCCCAATTCAAAAATCTTTAAATAGTTTTCCATGAAATCTAAATCAGATTCCGAATAATTATGTTGAAATTGACCGTTTAATTTACCATCACAATCTCTTTCAATTAAATTCTCAAACTGCTTTCTACTAACAAAAAGAGATCTAAGAACTTGTGCCTTAACATTAAAAAAGCCATTAACGTCTTTAGTTAGCTTATTAACTAATTGATCTACACACGCTGATCTGTTACCGGTATTACTTAACCTAGTAGCTTCAACAACCATATCTGGTAATAATTCTGCCATAATTTTATATTGTTAATCTATACTGCTGCGAGTCCATAATTTTGATCTAACGGGGCTAGCCCTCCACCTCTACCTCTTTGCTGTTGTCGGTTCAATATACCTGGATCTAAAGATGCATCATCAGGCTTCTCCGGACCTACATAAGGTTTTACACAAATCATTACGTTTTGATATTTATCTTTAAAGAATCTATGGTGCACGCTAGTAATAAACCACTTTCCTAATAATTTAGCATCCGAAACATCCTTTTGAGCTCCTGGTTTAAACACATCTAAAAATTTACCTGGTCTTCTAAAAGTATCACCGGGAACATCTAATGTTAATTGGAGATTATAAAACGTTAAGTTTGAAACCATTTGTGCTGTAACTAAGTTTTTACAATCACTAAATTTATAATTAGGTAATGAAAAAGGCTTTACTGGTCGATTTTTATTATCATAAAAAGGAATGTATGGTTCCGGAGCCCCGCCTACACATCTAAATCGATCAACGAATAATGTTCTCCAATTATCAACTACATCCACTAATTCTATAACTTCACTCTCTTCCGAGCCTAACATATTATTACTACTCTTAACTATATAATTGTGAAAGTATTCGTTGGTATATGTTGTAAAAGGTGAGGTTAAATTGGTATTATGAAGCATACCCTGGTAAGTGTTAAAAGGTACTGGATTCTCGTCATCTTTGTCCTTACTTACAGGGTTATTTGAATTCTCACCACCCGTACCATCACCTTGAAGATCTCCCACACCCATTGCCTCAATAGTTAAACTTTCATTATTTACAAAATAATGATCTAAAGGTAGATATGTATATTTTTCAGTATCTCTATTATACTGTAAAAACGGCTGTACAGGTAAAGTTTGGCTTTGTGTTATTGAATAGTTAAAACGCAAAAGATACTTTAAAGCATCTGAGTATCTCCAATGTAGTCCAGGTGTAATATGTTCAATGTTATTCGGAAACGCACCATCATTTCCATTTATTAAGTGACTACCGGGAGTAAAAAACTCTTCATCGATCATATTTTTATTATCAAAAACCTTTTTAAAAATATCATCTTTTATAATATCACCTATAGGCACACCGGATGATTCTTTAGGGTTTGATGTTTTATTAGAAGAAGGGTATCTTGCTCCTGGCTCAGATTCTCTATTCAAGCGATGAAAGTTTTTATCTATTAATGCATATGTTTTAAAGTTATTAGATCTATCAGTTTTAGAAATGCTATTGCTTTCATCTTGCAAAACAAAAGAATATTTCAATCCATTTACTTGTCTGTTTGCTCCTTTGTAAGTTTCATAATCTAGAAATTCTATATGAAGATAGTTTTCACCGGTATCATTATTAGTTACTAATTCATTTTCTATATAATTATAAGGATTATTAATAGTTATTGAACCTACTATTTCAGGCGTAAAAAAGTTTTCATGAATATCTAAACTAATAATGGACGATTTAGTTAGCAATATACCCTCATCTACAGTATTTCCAGTAAAAGCATCCGGAGCAGGTGCGTCTTCGTTGCCAGAAAGTAAGAAATAACAAAAGTAATCTGAACCATTTAGTTTAAATTTAAATGATTCGTCATCAAT